>LSQX01274648.1_pt1 | contig 41289 bp, 41 predicted proteins | sample 654561 | NCBI WGS metagenome assembly LSQX01 (sample SAMN04489861, study PRJNA283612) | anaerobic digester metagenome | isolation source: 4 biogas reactors fed with cattle manure at either 37C or 55C with and... | place: Denmark: Kongens Lyngby | collected 2014 | reverse complement strand
CGAAAATCTCCACCCTTCCCATGACACCGTAAGGTTTTACAGATTAAACAGTAAAAATTTGGATATCTATATCATACTTTCCTGTCAAAAAAGTGTTGCATTTATTATTGCAATTTAGACCTTTTTGTTAATAATATATATTAACTTTATTAATTCCCCGCCAAATTTTACGGTATTACATTTTTTAAAATTCGGCAAAAAACAAAAAGGGGCGCCGTGATAGGCAGTCCCCTTTTGAAACAGCATTAGTGTCTACTTACTAAATAAACCCATAAGCTCTGTCATTACTCAAAAAATCCTATTACCTCCAAAAGTCCCTTAACCGGCTCTTCCAACGGACTGTACTCCAAGCCGATATATCCCTTGTAACCTGATTCGCTAATGGCCTTAAACACATTCGGATAATTGATCTCTCCTATGGTAAGCTCATGCCTTCCCGGATTGCCGGCTGCATGGAAATGCCCTATTTTATCTATATTCCCCGTTATATTTGCTATAAGATTGCCTTCCATAATCTGCTGATGGTAGATATCAAACAACACTTTAATATTGGGGCTGTCCACTTCATCGATAATCTCAAAGGCTTCCGCAGAGCTGTACAGATAATAGCCCTTGTGATCCACCAGGGTGTTTAACGGCTCCACCAGAAGGGTTATCCCTTCATCCTCCAGTATTGGCCTGCACGCCTTCAAACCCTCCACCAGGCTGTTGCGCTGTTCTTCCCTGCTGACCCCGCTGATCTCATTGCCTACCTGGCTTATAAGGTTTTTGCAGCCCAAATCCTTGGCAACTTGGATGGTCTCCTTCAAGCCTTTTATGTAATCCTCCCTGAGAGTCGAATCCACCAGGCTGATCATGCGGGTACAGAAAGCCGAAAGTTCCAAGCCGGATTCTTCCTTTGCCCTTTTTATTTCGTCCAGATCCTTGCCCCACCAGCCCCAGAATTCAAAGGCATCCGCTCCCGCTTCTTTAATGGCTTTTAAACTCTCCGATACCTGCCATCCTCTGAAAACCGCTTCAATACAAACCGACAGCTTCATACGGCTTCCTCCTTTATATTCTTTTTTGGCGGGCAAAAGCCCTGTTATTATGATATACGGCATAGAAACGGCTACTGCATCTTGGCCGCTATATCCCTAGCCACCACAATGCCGGTGACCGAAGCCTGCATGAGACCCCGGGTAATACCTGCTCCATCTCCAATGGCATATAAATTCTCAACAGAGGTTTCAAAACTATTGTTCACCTCTACCTTGCTGCTGTAAAACTTGACCTCCACCCCGTACAGCAGGACGTCCCGGGCATAAAGCCCCGGAGCAATCTTATCAAAGGCCTTCAAAGCCTCAACAATTGATGTAAGGTATCGCTGCGGCAACACATAGCTCAAATCCCCCGGCACGGCGCTCTTTAAAGTAGGAACGGTAGCCGATTTCTTAAGCCTGCTGTAATCTGTCCGCCTGCCCATCAGCAAATCTCCCAGGCGTTGTACCATAATTCCGCCCCCGGTCAGCATGTTGGCCAGATAGGCAATATACTTGCCATATTCAATAGGCTGGTTAAAGGGCTGGGTAAAGCGGGTGGATACCAGCACAGCAAAGTTGGTATTGTCGGTTTTTAAAGCCGGATCCGAATAGCTGTGCCCGTTTACAACGGCCAGCTTACCATCATAATGTTCTTCAGATACCACACCCCCTGGGTTCATGCAAAAGGTCCTTACTTTATTTTCGAAGGTATCGGAATAATACACCAGCTTAGCCTCGTACAGATCCCTGGTGAGATGATCCATAACGGCATTAGGAACTTCCACGCGTACCCCGATATCCACCTCATTGTTGTAAATGTTTATGTCATGTTGTTTTGCCTGCTCGGCCAGCCAGCCTGCCCCGTCCCGGCCTGGCGCTGCCACAACGTATTCACATTCGACAGCTTCGGTACATCCCTGCTTCTCTATGACTACACCCGCGGCTCTTCCGTCTTTGACTATGATTTCCTTTGCAGTGGTCAAGGGACTGAATTCCATACCGTTTTGTGAGACGATGTAGTCATACATGGCTTTTAACACATTGAACGCCTTTTCGGTCCCAAGATGCCTTACAGCACAGGGGATCAGGCGTATATTATGCTTAAGGGCTTCATACCTTATCTCCTCCACCCTTGCCGTATTAACGCCATGGAGGACAGCATCGGCTCCGAAGCTCAAATATACGTCATCCGCATATTTTATAAGCTGGTTAGCCCGTTCTTCATCCATATAATCCAGGATGCGCCCTCCAACCTCTGCACTCATGGTCAGCTTGCCATCGCTGAACGCCCCGGCTCCGGACCACCCGCTTACAATTGCACAAGGCCGGCAATTGGCACACTTCCCTGTAGTACGGGCCGGACATATCCGTTTGGTTATGGTCATCCCTTTATCGATGATCAGCACCTTAATACCTTTTTTTCGTTTACCAAGCTCCAAAGCAGTAAATATCCCTGCCGGACCTGCCCCGATTATTACTACATCGTAGTATTTCATTTTATAAAAATTCCCTCCTTAATAAATCGGCCGGTGCAATAATCGTTTCCCAGTTAATCATATCAAAAAGACATAATATAATCAACAAACACGCAAAAACCCTCCCTTATACGGCAAGCCTATATAAGGGAGGGTCTTTTTACCTATAAACTTACCTGCTGTTCAGGTAATCATTGAGTGCCTTAACCAATTCGTCAACATCAATCCCGTGGACAGCCGACGCCTCTTCCAAGCTCTCACCGGCTGATATAGGACATCCCAGACAATGCATGCCGTGGCGTATAAAAATCGATGCAGTTCCGCGGTCTATTTGCAGAACCTGTGCAATGGTCATATCCTTGGTCACCTGTGCCATACCAATACCTCCTTTTTTCCTTTTTTCCATGATACACTTACTTTCTTCAATAATCAATACCTTTATTCAGCCATCCAGCGCCCTATCGTCCAATTTCATCCAGATTATATGGTGTTTCTTGGTAAACGTAATAATTAAGCCAATTTGAAAACAACAAGTTTGCATGTCCTCTCCAGTTTACAACAGGCGCTGCTTCGGGGTCATCTCCCGGGAAATAATTTTTTGGAAGGCTTATATTAAGCCCCCGGCCAATATCCCTTTCATATTCAGCCTTTAGGGTGAGGGGATCGTACTCTGAGTGTCCCGTTACAAAAACCTGCCTGCCATTTTGGGCAACCACAACATAAACCCCGGCTACATCGGATTCCGCCAATATCTCCAGTTCGGGAACCTTTTCAATATCCTCTTTTCTCACTTCGGTATGCCTTGAGTGGGGAACATAGAACACATCATCAAACCCTCTGAACAGCTTTTCATGCTTTTTACATACCCTGTGAGGGAACACCCCAAACATCTTTTGAGGCAGGGGGTATTTAGGTATACCGTAATGATGATACAGACCCGCCTGGGCGCCCCAGCATATGTGGAAGGTCGAAAAGACATGGCTAACGCTCCAATCCATTATTTCCTTCAATTCATCCCAGTAATCCACCTCTTCAAATTCCAGATGTTCCACAGGAGCGCCCGTTATTATCATTCCGTCGAATTTACTGTCCCGTATGTCATCAAATACATTGTAGAACTTTATCAGGTGTTCCCTGGAGGTATTCTTGGAAACATGGGTTTTGGGATGCAAGAGCACAATATCCACCTGCAGAGGCGTATTGCCCAGAAGGCGTAAAATCTGCGTCTCGGTCACAATCTTATTGGGCATAAGGTTCAGTATTACAATATTCAACGGTCGGATATCCTGATGCAAAGCCCTGTCTTCGTACATTACAAATATGTTTTCCCTGGTCAGCTCTTCGGCAGCAGGAAGATCGTTCGGTATCTTTATCGGCATATCTAATCTCCCTTCTTAGGCTTCTCTAAATAGATCGGTGGACAGATATCTTTCACCCGTATCGGGCAGAATCACTACGATCATCTTCCCCCTGTTTTCTTCCCTTCTCGCAACCTGGGTAGCAGCATAGGCGGCTGCGCCGGACGATATTCCTACCAACAAACCTTCGGTTTTTGCAAGCATCCTGGAAGCTTCAAAAGCATCCTCGTTCTTCACCTTTATTACTTCATCTATGATGTCGGTATTAAGAATATCTGGCACAAAACCCGCTCCTATTCCCTGAATTTTGTGGGGTCCCGGCTTTCCTCCCGACAACACCGGTGAATCAAAGGGTTCTACCGCTATAACACTGATATCGGGCTTTCGCTGTTTTAACACCTCACCGACCCCGGTCAGGGTACCGCCCGTTCCCACTCCTGCAACCAGAATATCTACCTGACCGTCGGTATCCCGCCATATCTCCTCGGCGGTTGTTTTCCTATGGATTTCAGGATTTGCAGGATTGGTGAACTGTTGTGGTATGAATGAGCCGGGAATGCTAGCCGCCAGCTCTTCTGCCTTTTTTATCGCTCCCTTCATCCCCTCTGCCCCGGGCGTTAGCACCAGCTCGGCTCCCAAAGCCTTTAGCAGACTTCTGCGCTCAATGCTCATGGTGTCGGGCATGGTGAGAATCAATCTGTATCCCTTTGATGCCGCAACGAAGGCCAGTGCAATTCCGGTATTGCCGCTAGTCGGCTCTATGATGGTGGAATTCTTGTCTATCAAACCTCTTCTTTCCGCATCTTCAATCATAGAAAAACCAATTCTGTCCTTCACGCTGCCACCGGGGTTAAAATATTCCAGCTTGGCAATCAGACGGGCCCCCAGTTCATTAACCCTGTTATAGTTTGTCAGCTCCAACAACGGCGTGTTGCCGATAAGATCCGTTAATTTGTTCGCAATCTTTGCCATTTGCAATCATCCTCCTAAAATTTTATATTTTAGATATAGTACATATAGCCCTCCAGAACTTCCTTTTCGTATGTCTCGGCCAGATCCTTAAGGGTAATGCTGTCGGTTATCCGGTTGACTCCATCCCTTACCCTGGCCCAGACGTACTTGGTTATGCATATGCCAGATCTCTTGCATCCCTCTCCCTTTTTGTCCTGTCTTACGCATTTTACCGGAGCAAGGTCACCTTCCACCGCTCTCAGAATTTGACCGACAGTTATGAGCTCGGGCGGCCTTGAAAGGAAATATCCCCCCGAAGGTCCCCTTATACTTTCCACCAGGCCCGCCTTTCTAAGAATCGATAAGATCTGCTCCAGATATTTCTCCGGTATGCTCTGCCTTTCAGCGATAGCCCTTGCCGGAACACCGGTATCATGGGAATGCAAGGTCAGATCCAGCATTGCTCTGACTCCGTATTTGCCTTTAGTCGATATGGTCATATCTAGTCATTCACTGCCTTTCTCAAAGCCTGATCCAGATCATGGATGAGGTCATCCGCATCCTCTATTCCAACCGAGATCCTTATCATGTCGGGAGTTACTCCTGCAATCCGCTGTTCCTCTTCGGACAGCTGAGCATGGGTGGTGCTTGCGGGATGGATAACCAAAGATTTTGCATCGGCTACATTGGCCAGATGAGAAAATATCTCAACACCATTTATAAACCTCTTGCAGGCTTCAATATCACCTTTTATTCCGAAAGTGAATATTGATCCCGCTCCTTTCGGGAAATACTTCTGTGCCAAATCATAATATTTATTGCCCTTCAGATTGGGATAATTTACCCATGCAACAGCCGGGTGATCTTTCAGAAACTCCACAATCTTCCATGTATTTGATACGTGTTTCTCCACCCGCAGAGACAGGGTTTCAAGGCCCAATAGCAGAAGGAACGAATTGAAGGGACTTATACATGCTCCGGTATCCCTTAACCATTGAGTCCTGATCTTGGCTATATAGGCCGCAGCCCCAAAGGCTTCAGAATAAACAAGTCCGTGATAAGAGGGATCCGGCTGTGTCAGGCCAGGAAATCTTCCGCTGCCCTTCCAGTCAAAATTCCCTGAATCAACTATTACCCCGCCGATGGATGTACCGTGGCCTCCGATGAACTTGGTGGCTGAATGTACCACTATATCAGCCCCGTATTCTATAGGCCTTATCAGATAAGGAGTTCCAAAGGTATTATCAACAATGAGGGGAATTCCATTCTCATGAGCAATTCTAGCCACAGCCTCCATGTCAATTATATTGATCCCCGGATTGCCAATGGTTTCTATGTATAGGGCTTTGGTCTTGTCGGTTATCGCCTTTCTGAAGTTTTCAGGATCATCGGGGTCCACCAGGTTTACCTTAATGCCCAGCTGGCTAAAGGTAAAGTTAAAGAGATTAAAGGTTCCGCCATACAACGTGCTGGCTGAAACTATCTCGTCTCCCGAAGATGCAATATTCAATATCGAATACATCACAGCTGCTGACCCCGAGGCAACGGCAACGGCTCCAATTCCCTTCTCAAGAGCAGCCATCCTCTTTTCAAAAACATCGGTGGTCGGGTTCATTATCCTGGTGTATATGTTTCCCGCTTCTTCCAGGGCAAATAAGCGTGCCGCATGATCGGTGTCGTTAAAAACATAGGATGTGGTCTGATAGATGGGCACGGCCCTGGCACCTGTCGCCGGATCGGGCACCTGACCCGCATGAACCTGCAGAGTATCAAACTTCAGTTTCCTTTCATCCATAAAAACAACCTCCTCTGAATTCAAAAATTCTTAGATATGATAGATAAGGGAAGTTGATTCTATCATTCTCTTATATTCCCTTACCAGATCCTCAATGGTTATCGAATCCACTGTATCGTTGATTACCCGGTCAATTTCGCTCCAAACGTGCTTATCAAGAAATCTTCCCATCAGATCCTCAGTGGTATTCTCATGTTCAGAGGAATCCACCACCGACAGATTACCCTCAAGCACTCGCAGAACGTCGCTCACCGTGGTGGTTGCACAATCGCAGGCCAACATATATCCGCCCCGTGCTCCCTTTACACTCTTCACAATACCGGTTTTTTTCAACACATTTAATACCTGTTCAAGGTATTTCACCGATATCCCCTGCCTTTCGGCTATGTTGCCGGATGACGTATAACCGCTTTTCGAGTATAAAGCCAGGTCTACCACCACCCTTAGCCCGTATCTGCCCTTGGTTGATATTTTCATTTTCTCATCGCTAACCTCCCATGGTTTTTCTCTTAAGCAATAGTATTTTAGTATTCCTATATGATTAGTATAATTTATTTTTTATATAATAATACACTTCATTTTCACAGTCAATCAAAAATTTTTATTTTAACACGAAAAAATATTTAGCTTGAGTCCCGTCTCTTTCGAAAGGTGCCGGATTTCACGCAAACCAAAGCTCTATGCAGCCATACAGGTGGGATTAATTGCCTTCAAAAGGATATACTAAAGATATGCCAACACGATACAAGGCCGGGTTTTCAAGGAGGTTTGTCATGGGAAAAATCGGTGTGCCTTGCGAACAAAAATTTATTATAAATACGGCAGAATATCAATGAAGAAACAAGTTTTAACCAACATCTGCCTGCAGATTTGCCTCCTTGGCAGTAAATAGTAGCAACGGCTTATTGATATTAACATCAAATATTGATATCATTAATCTGCGAATATTATTTGCTTGAACATTCATCAACAAAGGATGATCCAAATGGCCCTGTGCATGTTTTCAAACAATTACCATATGTTTGACATCACTCCGGTGGAAAACCTCTTTATACAGGAGTTCATGCTAAAAGCTCCGGGTGACTTCGTCAAAGTTTATCTGTATGGGCTTAAACAGTGTTATTGTAAAGACTGTGCCGAAAACTCAATTGAAAGCTTCGCCCGTGCCCTTGATATGGAGCAGGAAGCGGTCAGAAACGCTTTTTACTACTGGGAAAGGCAGGGGATCCTTAAAACGAGCGAAGGTGAAGACGGAAAATTTTCGGTTGAATACTACAATATAAAGGATATTCTTTACAACAGAGACATAAGCAATGAAAAAGTCCTATACAAATACAGGGAATTCAACCAAAACCTCCAGCTTATTTTTGATAAAAGGCTTTTAACTCCGCAGGAATACCTCAAAATATACGATTGGCTGGAGGTTCTTCAACTGCCTAAAGAAGTAGTCCTTATGATGATACGCTTTTATCTGTCGAAAAAGGGACCGAAGATAAGCATTAATTATCTGGACAAGGTGGCCGAGCAATGGGCTAAGGACGGGATAAATACCCTGCAAAAGGCCGAGGAATACATTGAAAGCTGCGAATCATATTATCAGGACACCAGCGCGGTGCTGAAGTATCTTGGGATACATCGCCCACCTACCAAAGCCGAACTGGAACTCTACAAAAAATGGCATAACAAATGGGATTTTTCACTCAATGCCATACTGCAGGCCTGCAAGGAAACCACGAAGACCAGCTCCCCCAACCTGGGGTACCTGGATAAGATATTGGAAAATCTACATAAACTCAACCTTAAGACACCGCAGCAGATACAGGAATACCTCAAAAATAGGGAAAGCATAACCAGCAAGATTAAAGCCGTTCTCTTTGAACTTGGCTACAGGGAAACAACGCCAACGCCCGAACATAAGGCATTTTATGCTAAATGGAGCAACCAGTGGCAGTTGGATCATGATGTTATTATCCTGGCCTGCCGGCACTGCGTGCGTAAAAAGCTGGATACCAGTTTTGAATCCCTTGATACCATACTCAAACAGTGGATTGACAACGACCTGCGCACCAAAGAAGATATCAAGGAATACCTGAAGAAAAAGCAAAAGCTTAATACCGAGATACAGGCCGTTCTTGACAGGGCGGGTGAACAGCGGCCCATTACGGCAGCAGTCCGCAAGCTGTTTATCAAGTGGGTCAAGGACTGGGAAATGCCCTACGATCTGATTCTTCAGGCTGCAGAATATTCGACAGCTGCCGAGAATAAACTGGCATTCATGAACAAGATACTGTACAATTGGCATAGCAATAATATTAAAACCTTAAGCGAGGCCAGGGCTGATCATGAGCGTCATATGAAAGGCCTGTATTTGATCAGCCAGAGCAAACCTTTAAAGAAACAGGTTGATTTCAACAAATTCGAACAGCATTCATACACCGATGAAGAGCTGGAATTTCTGTTTGAGGACATTGAAAACGGATAAAGCGGGGGTTTCAATACATGAGAAACCTTATATTAAGTGAAATACTCCAGGAATACGATGAACTGCGGACAAGAGAAAGGGAGGCTTTGCGCCAAAGGGAAAACCATGTAACGGAAACCATTCCCGAGATTGCTGTTTTGCGCCGTACGATTATAGAGCTCATGGCCCGGCGTTCGCTGGAGATAATTAAAAACCCTAATCTTTCCGGCCAAACGATAGATGAGCTGGAAAAAAAAATTAACGAATTAAAGGAAAGGGAAAGGGATCTCCTGATCCAACACGGTTTGCCGCCCGACTATCTGTCAATGCATTACCGCTGCCCTCAATGCGAGGATACGGGATACAGAGGGGATATAATCAAGGAAAAATGCTCCTGCCTTATTCAAAAACTTGTTGAAAGAACTTATCAGCTTTCGGATATAAAGGAACTGGACCGGGAAAATTTCGATACTTTTGACCCGGAAGTGTTTCCCGATGCACCGATTGAAGGCAGCAAGCTAACTCAGCGGGAATACATGATCCAACTAAAAAACCGCCTTATGGATTATGCAAAGAAATTTCCTGACAATAGAAGGAAAACCATACTCTTCTCCGGCAAAACGGGTTTGGGAAAGACCTTCCTCTTGAACTGTATGGCAAAAACCATACTGAATATGGGTTATACCGTCATGCGGATATCAGCCTATAAGCTTTTTAATCAGCTGTTTCTCAGCGCTCTGCAAGATAACGAAGAAAACCAGTTTCTGTTCAACTGCCTTTTTGAGGTTGACGCCCTCATCATAGATGATCTGGGGACCGAGACCCAGCGGAACAACTTTACATCAGAGGATCTGTTCAACATCTTAAATGAACGCTTTACTCAGGAAAAACACACATTTCTGTCAACCAATCTGGGCCTGGCCGAGCTGAAGGATAGATATTCCGATCGCATTGCATCCCGGCTTTTCGACACCTCCAATACCATACTCATAAAATTTGTCGGCCAGGATATACGGTTAAGAGCAAGAAACTGAACATAAAAAAGGGACCATCAGGAAGGCAGATGGTCCTTTGCAAGATTGGCAAACTTTGTAAACTGGCCCAGCCAAACCAGTTCAACGGTACCGGTTGGGCCGTTGCGTTGCTTGGCTATGATGATTTCAGCTATATTTTTCTTTTCCGTTTCGGGATTGTAATACTCATCCCTGTATATAAAGGTTACCAGATCAGCATCCTGTTCAATGGCACCCGATTCACGCAGATCGCTCAGCATCGGACGGTGCTGAGTTCGGGCTTCAGGAGCACGGCTCAACTGGGACAGGGCAATCACCGGTACCTTAAGCTCCCTTGCCAGAGCCTTTAAAGAGCGGGAGATCTCGGAAATCTCCTGCTGTCGGCTTTCGGCTCTGCCCCTTCCTGACATAAGCTGAAGATAATCTATCACCACCAGGCCCAGGTTTTTCTCCATCTTAAGTCTGCGCGCCTTGGATCTTATCTCCATAACCGACATATCGGCCGAGTCGTCTATATATATGGGGGCCTGGGATAACGGGCCGGCCGCCCTGACCAGCTTCAACCAGTCTTCCTCGGTCAGATCCCCCGTCCGAATCTTCTGCAGCTCCACATTGGCCTCGGCGCTTAACATACGCTGCACCAACTGTTCTTTTGCCATCTCCAGGCTGAAAATAGCCACCGGCACCTTATTGCGCAAAGCTGCATACTGGGCAATATTGAGTACAAAACTGGTCTTCCCCATGGATGGCCGGGCCGCCACCAGAATCAGATCCGACGGCTGAAGGCCGGATGTCTTCTGATCAAAGTCATGGAAACCGGTGGTCAAGCCTATAATCTTGCCCTTGCTCTTTGACAGTTCCTCAATTCTGGCATATGTATCTATGAGTATGTCCTTGATGGGCACGAAATAACTGCTGTTCTGTCTCTGGGAAATATCAAATATCTTTTTTTCCGCCCTGTCAAGAATTACATCCAGCTCATCGGCAGCTTGGTAGCTTTCATTTATAATATCATTTGAGGCAGCTATAAGCTGCCTTAATATGGATTTTTCTTCCACAATACGTATATAATACTTCACATTGGCGGTGCTGGGCACGGCCATGGAAAGATCCGAGATATAGGAGACTCCACCGACGCTGTCCAGGGTCCCCCTCTGTCTCAACTCCTCCACAAGGGTAACCAGGTCCACCGGTTCCCCCCGTTCATATATATCCAGCATAGCTTCAAATATTTCCCGATGGGCATCGGAGTAGAAGTCCTCGCCCTTCAAGGCCCCCGATGCCTCCGACACAGCTTCAGCGTCAATTAACATGGAGCCCAAAACCGATTGCTCGGCCTCAATATTGTGGGGAGGTATGCGCTGCAGCAGTTCAGCCATAGTTATCCCTTTCCATCCCAAAATTTCAATCCATCGTCTATTCTTCCTCTACCTTAACGGCCAGGTTAGCGGAAACTTCCGGATATACCTTTACGGTAATATTGTAGAGCCCAACACTCTTTATAGGCTCGGGAAGAACGATTTTCTTTCTGTCCATATCAATTTTATGCTGCTTTTTAAGCTCATCCGCAATTTCCTTGTTGGTCACCGAGCCGAACAGCTTCCCGCCGCTGCCGCTTTTTGCCTTTATGACCACCGTAATTTTTGAAAGAACATCGGCAAGCTTCCTAGCCTCCGCCAGCTCGTTCTGCTTGCGCTTGGCCTCCTTCTGCTTTTTATCCTCAAGCACCTTTAAACTTTTCTCATCGGCCACAATGGCCAGGCCTCTGGGGAAAAGATAATTTCTGGCATATCCATCGCTTACGTTTACTATATCTCCCTGCTTACCGTGGCCTTTTACATCCTGGGTTAATATCACTTTCATTTTTTATTTCCCTCCTCTAAATAGTCCTTCAGTGCCGAAATAACCTTCTCTCTGGCCTCTCCAAGATCTATGCCGTTAAGCTGCGCTCCCGCTACTGTTAGGTGCCCGCCGCCCCCAAGCTTCTCCAACACCATCTGTACGTTTACATTGCCCAGGGATCTTCCGCTGATAATAACATCGCCGCCGTCCGGGTACAAAACAAAGGAAGTGTGAATACCCTTAATGGTCAGAAGGTTGTCTGCCGCTTGGGCGGCAATAAGAGAGCCGTTTTTTATCCCCGGAGAACAATAGGACAGAGCCACACCCGGCAAAACGATTTCCGCATTCTTAACCACTTCCGCCCGCGCCACGTACGTTTCCAGATCGTCCTGAAATAACTGGCGCACCAACACCGGATTGGCTCCTGCCCGCCTGAGGTAGGAGGCAGCTTCAAAGGTGCGTACACCGGTTTTATATATGAAGTTTTTCGTGTCTACGGTAATGCCGGCCAGTAGGGCATCGGCCTCTATGGGTTCAAGCTCAACCTTGTCATCAAAGTATTGAATAATCTCGGTTACCAGCTCGCTGGTTGAAGAAGCATAGGGCTCAAGATACATCAGGGTAGGGTTTTCAATGGTCTCGGCACTTCTTCTGTGATGATCTATTACCACTATCTTTTCAACCTCATTCAACAGCCGGGGGGCTTCCATAAAACTGGGCCTATGAACATCCACGACCACCAGTACTGCCTGTCGGCGATCCATCAGATCCAGGGCCTCGTCAGCAGTTACAAAAGCCTCCCGATACTCCTCCCTGTCGAGAAGCTGGCTAACCAAGGGATGAACCGACGGGTTGGACCGGTTTAAGACGATATAGGCTTCTCTGCCTACGTGGCGGGCACATCTGTAAATTCCCAGAGCCGACCCCAGCGAATCCAGATCCGGTACCTCATGGCCCATGATAAATACTCTCTCCGACTGAACCATGAGTTCCCTAAGAGTATTGGCAATGACCCTGGATTTAACCTTGATACGCTTTTCGATCTCCTTGCTCTTGCCTCCATAAAAGAACAGCCTGGATCCCCGTTTTACAACCGCCTGGTCACCCCCACGTCCCAAGGCCAGATCAAGGGCAAACTGGGCAAAGTGGCTCAGTTCCAGAGGATCCTTCCCATCAGCTCCAACTCCGATGCTTAAGGTAACCGGGATCTTGTTACCTGCGCTAATTGCCCGAACCGAATCGAGAATTTGAAACCTGTTTTCCTCCAGCGCTTTCAGCGAATTGGCCTGGGTAAACATCACATACTTATCGCGCTCGTATTTCTTCCAACCGGCATTCAAGGAGATCGCCCACTCATTGAGCATGGCTTCAATTTGGGCTTGAACCACCGGCCTCTTAGCCTCATCGGTATTGTTCATAACTTCATCGAAATTGTCAACCTGTACCAATATGGACACCGGACGCTCGTCCTGGTACCTTGCCTTCAGCTCCGCCTCTTCCGTTATATCCTGAAAGTATAAGAAGACCAGCACCTTGCTGTCATCCCTGTTATTGCCCACTCCGATAGGCGTCCAGAACATACGGTACTGCCTGTCATTCAGCCTTATCTCCATATGTCCCTGGTCATCCTTTTTATCAACCAGCAGAGAGTAGGGATTCAGCCCTGGTATACAGTCCCTTATATTCTCTCCTAGCAGGCTCTCCTTTTCAAACAGCTGGCCAAATCGGGGGTTGTACCAGTTTATCGAACCGTCCAGCTCCACCACCACAAAGGGCATGGGTACGCTAAAAACAGCGTTTTTGGTTGACCAGTCTATATTCTCGGACAGATCCTCCAGATAGCGGGTCCATTCAATTCTCCGCTTTCTGGTGATCCGCCAGTTATAAAATGCAAGATATATAGCAAACAATAAAGCTACTAAACCCACTCTCCAATCAAAATACATCAGCCCAAAGGAAAGCAGGAATATAACCGTTAGATATATCGGATTTTCAGGAACTTTAAGCCCCTTTTGTATGGGCTTTTTCACAAATAATCCACCTCTTTACGCTACAAATTCATTCTCCGGTAAATTCTTCTTATACCAAATATCTGTTCTACAATTCCAAAAGACATAAATACCATCGGAATAATGAAAAACAGCAATGCCAATATTATATTTCTAACCACAGCAGGTATTCTGCGGACTTTTATCTTCATAAAAAATGTTGCTACAGCCAGGCCCTGCACAGCAAAAATAAAAGAAAACAAGGACTGCAGCGTATAGAACACTATTTCAAAATTCTTTATCCTCAGCAGGTTTCCAATGAAAGCTACAAACAGTATTGCTAAAAAACCTAGCCCGGCTCCTCTGGGAAGTATCCAATCACTGAAGTCGGGCAAATCGTGAACCTTATAGCCCAGCTTTTTTAACACCATCCTGGATACCATTAAATTTATGGTTCCGTACAGCAAAGAAAATATGATCAACATGGCAGGGACAAAGGGAATAAAAAGCTCCAACTGCCCGATCACCATATTTACAAACTCTTCGGCTGTAACGGCTTGTTCCAGGAGCTGGTTGTAAAGGTTCATTATATGGCTGAAATTGTTTGTATTGCTGGAAATAAACGCCCTGACGTTATCTATAATATAATCGAACACCGTCTTGCCCATAAACCAGGAAAACATCTTAATCAAAGCGACAACGGAGATCAAGATTGAACCAGCCGACAGAACTATATATTCGAACAAATCCAGGCGCCTTGCTATGGCCCATGACAGGCCGACTACAAGGAATATATTCAGAAAGACCATTCCAACGCCCAACAAAGGATGAAGCACGACTCCAATGAGCAGCCCGGCCAGCACAAGCCCCAGGACGCCCGCCCATATGCCCCTTCTCACACCTATAACGATAAAGGGAACAGGCCAGATAAAAATCACAACATTCAATATTGGCAAAAATGCCAGTATAATGACCAGGACAGTACTGATTGTTGCAATTAATGCACTTTCCAGAACGGTTTTCAATTTCGGATTCATATACAACACTCCATACTATTCCCTATATGCCTTAATATGCTGACTTAATTCCGTCAAATCGCCGTAGTGGACCTCCACATCATGTTCCTCCAGAATTCCCAGACGGATCTTACCTACTATTTTCTGTTCAATGGTACCATAATGAAGGCCCAACCTTCTTCCCAACAGATAACAGCCCACTATAATCCCGGCCAGGCGGTCCGCTATTCGATCCTGAGAAACTCCGGCACTGCTCGTCAGCATACGAAAAATCTCAGCAACCGATGTCAGTATTTCGCTTTTGAGCCATTCAATCAACTTTAAATTCTTGGCAATATCCGGCTCTCTATCGTTCTCCATTCGCAATCCACCGACACCTCTTTCGTAAAGCATCAACAGCCATTAACATTTAGTCTGTGTATTCATATTATATTCCACATCCGTTCCGATGGTCCGTAATAATATCCTCAAATATATCTGTCGTTTGCATCCCGGAATTTGTTGCAGGGATTACCAGCTCCATCGCCGAACCTGCTTGCCATATTGAATAGTCAACGCTGAAATCTCGGATAAGATCCCAGTACGGCAAAGTACTTGCTCTGCTCCGTCAGTCTGTCCAGCGCCCTTCTCACTATACTGTCTTCCACATGTCCCTCCAGATCGACCACAAACAGATACTCGCCAAGGTTAGTTCTCATAGGCCTGGACTCTATCTTGGTAAGGTTTATGTGACTTTCGGCAAAAATTTTGAGAGCATGATACAGGCTGCCGGGCTTGTCATCCACGCTGAATACTATAGACGTCTTATCGCAGCCGGTAGGCGCTCTCCGTTCCTTGGCCAACACCACAAACCTGGTGCTATTTTGATAATGTCCCTGGATGTTATCCCTGATTATATTAAGCCCATACACACCGGCAGCGTGCTTACTTGCGATAGCGCCCCATTCTTTCGGACCGTCCGCCACATCCTTTGCTGCCGCAGCCGTGCTGGTTGACGGCATTATCCTGATACCGTTGCCCAGCGCAGTGCGCAAGAACTTACGGCATTGAGCCAGTGCCTGGGGATGGGATAATATCACCTTCAAATCTCCGATTCCCACTCCATGCTGGGCCAAGAGGCAATGAACAACAGGCAGAATTATCTCCCCGTATATCCTTACATCCGCTTCATGTATGATCATATCAACAGTTATGTTTACCGTTCCTTCCAGGGAATTCTCAATGGGCACCACGGCCTGTTCAATTTCGCCCCTGTCCACACCATGGATCAGTTCCGGGATGTCTGGGTAGGGAACAAACTGCCAACACCCTTCACCGGCGTACACCACGGCTGCTTCATGAGTAAACGTCCCCTGGGGGCCGAGATAGCCTATTCGTTTCATAAACTTCTCCTTTAACCAATTGTTCCCTTTTAACCGCTTGTTAGTTAAATTGTATATGCTGCATGATTCTTTGTCAACTTATAATAGGAAGCGCAGGGCACACAATATAAGCGGGTTTACATATTTCTGCCCTGGGGCTTCAGTAATTGGAATTGTATTCTTCCAATTCAATATGTTCTTAAGAAGCCCGGCATGATAAACACAGCATGGAGTTTGCATATTATGCCTATAAAGACACAAAAAAAGATCGTACTTTACGGTATACGTTCAAGTACGATCCAGCTATCGGTTTATTCTGCCGTATATGGCAGCAACGCTACGTTACGCGCCCTCTTAATAGCTACCGTCAGTTGCCGCTGATGCTTTGCACAGTTGCCGGAAATTCTTCTGGGCAGTATCTTGCCGCGTTCCGTAATAAACTTCCTCAACCTGGCAACATCTTTATAGTCAATCCTTTCGGTTTTATCTAAACAGAAGCTGCATACGCGTTTTCTGCTCCGCCTGCCTCTGGGTTTCCTTGCATTGTCAGCCATACCACTTACCTCCTCGCTTATAGAATAAAAGCTCACTGCCAGCAATGTCACGCTGTATTTGACCGGGCGGCTATACAGCCCATATAACGTAAACACGTTCCTTAGAACGGAAGCTCGTCATCTTCACCTTCAATAGGCTCAAAAGGTACATTGAAATCGGCCTCCTGCCCGATTGGCTGGTATTCGGGCATAGATGCCGGGGACCTGGCTCCAGCCGAACCGTCCCGGTCGAGAAATACAACCTCGTCGCCAATCACTTCGGTCACGTAGCGCCTTTGGCCATCCCTCTCATAGCTGCGGGTTTGAATTCGGCCGGAAACAGCCACCAGCCTGCCTTTACTAAGATACCTGGCGCACGTCTCAGCAAGCCCACGCCATACCACGATGGGGATAAAATCGGCTTCCCGTTCGCCCTGCTGATTGGTAAAGTTCCTGTTTACGGCCAATGTAAAGGTTGTTACCGCAACTCCGGTGGGAATATGGCGAATCTCCGGGTCCCTGGTTAACCTGCCGATCAATAAGACTCTATTAAACATGTAAACACCTACTTTCTGCTATTCGTCTTCTCTTACAATCAGGTAACGAATAACGCCGTCGGTAATCTTATAAACACGCTCCAGTTCCTGGGGAGTATTGGCGTCTGCAGTAAAGTTCATCAATACATAGTAGCCTTCTCTGAAATCCTCAATAGGATAAGCCAGCCGCCTCTTGCCCCATTCATCCACCTTTTCAACCTGTCCTCCCTGCTCGGTAATAAGAGTGGCAAACCTTTCCACAAGTGCTTTTATAGCTTCCTCTTCAAGCATAGGTTGGAGAACATAGAGAGTCTCGTATTTCCTCATGCTTTTTCACCTCCTTCTGGACTATGGCCCTGCTTTGTCAGCAGAGCAAGGACGTTGTCGAATATGTATTATATCATTGTACACTGCTGATTGCAACCAAAAAATTTCCTTCAAAATATTGACTCGATCTTTCCTCAACTACGATAACAGTTTCTAAGCCTCCCACACAATTATTTCCGTAATATTCTTCAATATATAAACGGCTCCCAATCTGTCTTACATAATTCATATTGCGTATAATATAATCCCCAGCACGCCGGATAATATAATGAGAAGTATGGGATGCACTTTATATTTTATAATTGCTGTCATGGCTACGATAAAAATGAAAATGGATTTAAAGTTCACCGTTTTACCGATATCCCGAAAAATCTCGAACATCTGGAATGTACCGCCGTTCACCGGTAGGGTAAAAAAGCTTGCAGTGGCAATAGAGAAGGCAGAAGCCGCTATCAGACCGATCACGGCGGGACGCAGGCCGTACAGGGCAGATTGAACTACAGGTTCGTCCTTGAAACGTGTAGAATATTTGGCGACAAGGACAACGATTATGAAAGAGGGCAGCACAACGCCCAAAGTAGCAAAGGCCGCACCCAAAATTCCGCCGGTCTTAACCCCTGCAAAGGTGGCAGAATTTATAGCAAAAGGCCCGGGGGTCATCTCGGATATGGCGATCATATCAACGGTCTCCTTAAAGGTCATCCAGCCGTGATCCACTATCTCCTGCTGAATCAGCGGAATCATGGCATAGCCCCCGCCAATGGTAAACAAACCTATTTTAAAGAAAGTCACAAGCAGATCTATAAAAAGCTTATGCATGCTCACCATCCCTTCTTCCTTCTAACATAGCTTATAATCAGCCCCAGAATGGCCGATGCCAAAAGAAGATATACAGCACTGATATCGGTTACCGTCATAATTATAAATACACAGGCCGCAATGAGCCAACCGTACGCATCCTTTATGCTGGCTTTGCGCAGATTGAGCAAAGCGCTTACAATAAGAGCCGTCACACCGGCGCTGATGCCCTCAAAAGCGTTGGCAACAACGGGTATGCTCTTAAAAGTTGAAAAAAACATTGCTATAATTGCTATAATAACGAAGGAAGGAAGGACAACCCCCAGTGCGGAGACTACCGAACCCAGCAAACCGGCTACACGGTAGCCGACAAATATGGCGGAATTAACTGCAATGACTCCCGGAACCGACTGTACAATCGCAAATATATCCACAATATCCTCTTCTTCAATCCAGTGGTTGTTGTCCACAATCTCCCTCTTTATAAAAGGTATCATTGCCAGGCCTCCTCCAAAGGTAAAAGCGCCTATGCGAAAAAACACCAGAAAAAGTTTTATTACCTTTGCTTTTCTGTCCTTTGCTTTCATCTCTTCCATGCTCCCTTTTTATGACTATTTTTTTCAGTATAACATCATGTTGGAACCTTTACAATGTGGAAACCTTCTTTGCCGCGTCCCGCCCGTTTAGTTAACAGGATTACAAACTTGCATTGCTCTTTACGCTGTTCCAGGGCATCTCCAGCGAACAGCTCCCTTTGAATAAATTTATTACCTTAAGATCCATGTCGTCGGCTAACCCGATATCGTGTAAATATCTGGTTACATCCTGTAAAACTGTTTCCTATTGCAAGTATCGTTATAAAAACACATCTTCCTTTCCCGATACCATGGCTGTCATAACCGGCTGCTGCCCGTTCGACGTTTTGCCCCACAATTTCACCCTATAAAATTACTATACTATTATACACTAATACAGCCATTCATCCAGCTTATTTTGTATTTTTTTGTGCTAATTTTTGTTTTCCTCACACCGTACTGTCCGTCAATGTATGATATAATATACAGAGCAACCTCATAATTCGTCATGAGTACGGTTTACAATATAAATACATAGAAAGGAAGACCTCTATGTCCATCATGTCCCGTTACAGCAGCAAACTGGGAACCACATTTGATTGTCAATGCGGAAGGAAACATTCGATACCCCTGAAAACCGTTATTATTCAGAAAAACGCAGCAGCACAAATCCCCGATCTGCTTGCCCGGGAAAGCTTGGGGAAAAAGGGTTTGATGGTATGCGATCAAAACACATGGCCTCTAGCCGGAAATAACATTGAAGGAATACTTGTATCAAAAGGCTATAGCATTAAGGTATGCACCCTCCACGGGGATCCGTTCGTAAACCCGGATGAAAGGACCGTCGTCCGTATCCTGCTGGAATTTGATCCTTCTATGGATTTTCTCATCGCCGTTGGCTCGGGTACGATAAACGATCTGGTCCGTTTCATCAGTTTTAAAACCGGCAAACCATACATCGTATTTGCCACCGCTCCTTCCATGGACGGCTATGCTTCCACCGTGTCGCCCTTATTGATCAACGGCTTTAAACGTACATACGCTGCAACCCATCCCCTCGCCATCATAGCCGATACCGACGTACTGTGCTCCGCTCCGGAAGATATGATCCTGGCAGGCGTCGGCGATATACTGGGCAAGCTCACATCCCTGGCCGACTGGCAGTTGGGTGTTGCCGTAACCGGTGAAAGCTTTTGCGACACCGCATTGGCCATGGTGAACAGCTCCGTTCAGCATGTAATATCCTGTTTAGCGGAAATCAGGGATAAAAAGCCGGAGGGTATAAAAGCCCTTGCGGAAGCTCTGATAATATCCGGAATCGCCATGATGCTGGTAGGAAACTCAAGGCCTGCGTCAGGCAGCGAACACCACATTTCCCATTTCCTCGAGATGAAATATCTGATGGACGGACGCCAGCCGCTTTTACACGGGACAAAGGTTGGCATGGCCACCCTTTATACGGTAGGCCTGTACAACGAAATGGCATCCGTCAATCCCGACAGCATAGATGCAGAACAGCTTATCAAGGAAAGGCCGGGATACGACGCATGGTGCCGGGAGATCCGGCAGGTTTTTGGCCCAATAGCCCAAGAGGTAATTTATGAAAAGGGCACAAAGGATTGGGAAACCGGAACATATGAACAACGACTGCATACAATCAGGCAAAAATGGAATAAGGAGATAAAACCCATATTGGCGTCGGTCCCGCCATTGAATACGCTTAAAGGCTATTTCGACAAAGTGGGTGGAGATTTCTCTCCTGCCGCCCTCAATATCGAACGGGAACTAATCCGCCAGGCACTGCTTTACTCAAAAGAAGTCCGTACGCGATACACGATTATGAGTCTGGCCTCCGATCTGGGTGTTTTACAAAAATACGCAGAAAAATTGGGCTTAGAGTCGGATGAGTAAAACAGCCGGAGTTTAAAGCATATAAGCATGGCAAAAGCCGGCTGCCGTCATTTTGGATACAGCCGGCTTTTGCATAAATAGCAGGGGCTGTCCCCAAGGCAAAAGATTGTTGGGACAGCCCTTATTTACCATGCACCATCCTTATATATCGGTAAGCTTTTATCGCCGAACGGTGCCGGCTCCTGCTGAAATCCGGTTGCCAGTAATCACCGCCGACGTTGGGTTTATCAGAATATGGTGGGTCTTATCCGTATATCCTCTTATAAGCCGCCTCTATAGTATCCAGCTGCTCTTGGGACAACTCCCACTCAGCGGAAGCTGCGTTCTGCTCTGCCTGTTCCGGTGTCTTAGCCCCTACCAGGGCCGAAGTAACGCCATCCTGCTGATTAAGCCAGTTGATAGCAACGTGGGCAACCGGTTTATCCACCTCGGCAGCGATTTGCCTGAGCACTTCCACCAGCTCCATGGCTTTGCTCCACAGAGGCTCTTTGAAGAAGGGATAAAAGTTCTCCCGGCGGTCGTCTTTATCGAATTGGGGCCTTTCTTTAAATTTCCCGGTTAAAATACCGCCACCCAGAGAACCGTATGTAAGTATGCCAATCCCCTTTTCACGACAGAATGGCAGTATATCCTTCTCTATTTCCCTATCCAACAGGGAATACTGAGGCTGAAGGCTGACAATTTCAGTTATGGAGGCAGCCTCTTCCATCAACTTCCTGTCGAAATTGGAAACACCGATATATCTGATCTTTCCGGCATCCCTTAATTTTACCATTTCATTAAGCGTGTCTTCCAGAGGAGTATTTGCATCGGGCCAATGAATCTGATACAGGTCTATCACATCTACTCCCAAACGGGTTAGGGAATCATCCACCTCTTTTCTTATTGATTCAGGCTTCAGGTTGCGGGTAATCCGGCCTCCTTGTTTGACAATTCCGCACTTGGTTGCAATTACAACCTTATCCCTTCGTCCTTTGATGGCTTGGCCGACAATGCGTTCGGCATGACCACCGCCATATGCTGGTGCGGTGTCAATAAGATTGATCCCGCAATCAACGGCCCTTTGTATGGTCCTGATGGATCTGTCATCATCTACTTTCCCCCAAAAATCTCCCCCGATAGCCCAGGTTCCAAGGCCTACCACCGAAACCTCAAGAGAGCTGTTACCCAATCTCTTGTATCTCATAAACCTTCACTCCTTCTATCGGTTCTTGTAATTTTATATTATCACTTCAGCATATGTCAGTCAATTTTTTGAAACAATTCATCACTATCCTGTTTCAATCCCTTTACAGCGTCTATAATATTTTATACAGGATATTTTCCATTTCAGTTGGTCACGGAATCTAACCGCAGCATGTCGATAAAAGCAATTAAATCAGGCGAATTTGGAGGAATTTGTCTGTTTCCTGTAGAAATTATATACAGTACTGCCGGCATGGACCAGCTTGTGCATGACATAGCTGAAGAAAAAAGCACCCTTATCAAAACCTGTATTCAACTTGCTTGTTATGTATTATTTTTCAATCAACAGGCTCTGACCATAACAACGATAGTTTATGAAAAGGAGCCTCGGACAATGAAAAAAACCATAACAGCATTGAAAATAATTCTTATCGCATGCATATGCATATTTCTTATCTCTTATTCCGACAGTATAGGAACCCGGCTGCAACCAGGAGGTACCGAAAAAAAGCTCACTTTGATCATTGCAGGAGACAACAATTTCAGGCCGTTTGAATACGTAGATGAAAACGGACAATATAGGGGATTTAACGTTGACATAATGAATGCAGTAGCAAAGGCTATGAATGTTGAAATAATTCTTGTACCCATCACATGGAAGGATGCTGTCGCCGCATTGGAAAGAGGCGAGATAGACGCCATACAGGGCATGTCCGCTACCAGGAACAGGAAAACTAAATACCGCTTCACTCAGCCCATTGCGATTCAGTCCCATTCCATTTTTACGCTGAAGAACAGAAGCAATTTAAATAAAATTGAAGACCTGCATGGCCTCAAAGTAGCCTATCAGCGGGGAGATGTACAGGAAGAGCAAATAGAACAGATGACCCATATCGTTCCCGTGCCCTACAACAACCAGGCCGAATGTCTGAATGCATTGCTGGCAAACGAGGTGGATGCCTTTATAGGCAACAAACAATTGGCCATCTATTACCTCAACAGCATCAACCGAATAAACGATGTGAGGATTTTAGAGGAAGCCCTGGATGAAACCATCTACGGTCCTGCAACCCTTCCCGAAAACATCACTGCCCACAACATATTGGAAGAAGGATTGTCAAAAATAAAACTGGACGGAACATACGACAGGATATACAAAAAATGGTTCGGCCACGCACTGTCCTCAGGATACTTCATAGTTCAAAACCTAATCAAATATATAGCCGCGGGGATTGCGGCAGCTCTGCTGATAGTTGCCCTGCTGTCGTTATGGAATAAATCGCTGCACAGCCAGGTGTCCAGACGAACGGCTGAACTGGAGAGCGCCAACAACGATCTCAGGGAATATCAGGGGAAAATATACCAATTGGCCTATTACGATCCCGTAACAAACCTCCCAAACAGAGTTCTGTTCACGGAAATGTTGGGTGAAGCCATCAAAAAGCTGGCACATGGCAGAAAACTGGCTGTTATGCACCTTGATCTGGACAGGTTTAAATATATAAACGAACATCTGGGATACGACATAGGTGATGAAATATTAAAGACAACCGGTACAAGGCTAAGGGAAATAATAGGCAGCAATGGCTTTGTAGCACGCAGCGGAGAGGATGAATACCTGGTCCTGCTTGAAAATATAGAGGATACGTCCGACATAGATACAATTGCAAACAGAATCCTGGAAAGCTACAGCCGCTCTTTTAACTATCATGACTACAGGTTATACATTACCACCAGCATCGGAATAGCCATATGCCCGGATGCAGGAACAGACAGTTTAACTCTTCTTAAAAATGCCGAAAGTGCGCTTTACGAAGCCAAAAAGATAGGCGGCAACACCTTTTTCAAGTATAGTGAACAGCTGAGCGAAAGGATTCAGGATAATCTCTTCATTTTGAATGAATTAAGACAGGCTGTAAGCCGTAAAGAATTTTTTCTGCTGTACCAGCCAAAATATGATCTGGCCAGCCTGCAGATCTCGGGAATGGAAGCATTGATCCGATGGAATAATCCTAAACGGGGATTGTTAACCCCGGATCTGTTTATTCCCTTAGCTGAAGAGACGGGGCTGATATTCCCAATCGGTGAATGGGTATTGAGAGAAGCCTGCCGGCAAAATAAAGAATGGATCGACAGAGGGTATGAACCCAGGCGCGTATTTGTAAACATCTCGGCCCGCCAATTTTTGCACGAGGGCTTTCTCGATACCGTATCAAATATACTCAGGGAAACCGAATTGGATCCAAAATACCTGGGCATTGAAATAACCGAAAGCGTAATTATTTCCGACATACAACACGCAACCAATATATTGAATCAGTTTAAGAAGCTTGGCATATTTATTTCAATTGATGATTTCGGCACCGGATATTCCAGCCTGAGGTATGTAGGTGAAATGAATATAGATGAAATTAAAATAGATAAGAGCTTCATCTGGGGGACAGAAAACAACAAAAAGAACAGGGCAATTATAAAGACGATCATCATGTTGGCACAGCACTTCGATATACTGGTTACCGCCGAAGGAATTGAGACGGAAGAACAGTTAAAACTGCTAATGGAATACGGTTCCGATATGGGACAGGGCTATTATTTCAGCAAACCCGTCCCCGCAAATGAATTGGAAGCCATGTTCAGCCAACCACACAATATACCCGTGGTATAATGAGCCAAGCTTTACTGTCTCATCCAGCATGGCCGGTTCAGCAATCCAATAAACTCGAAGAACAAGGTTACGACGGCAGTCAAAGTTGCTTTATTGCAATACAACCTCCACCATTTCATCCATTATTATTTCATCCGCTTTTACCCGACAATCATAGGCCAGGATGCGAACCCCGGCTTTTTCCGCTTCCCGAAGGGCTATCCCAAATTCGGCATGCATGGCATCGTTGGGCATCACGTATCGGGTCCCCTTCATTTGGACGATAAAGACCACATAGCTCACATACCCATCTTTTGCAGCCATAATAAGCGCCTCTATGTGCTTTACGCCCCGCTGGGTAGGCGCATCGGGGAACAAGGCAATGCCCTCCTTTTCAAGGGTTACACCTTTAACCTCTATAAAGATCCCTTGATCTTTCGTCTCGACATAAAAATCAAACCTAGAGCCACCATATACGGCCTCAGGTTTGATGTGAACAATTTCGTCCTCTATCCCGGGCAAGCCGACACCGTTCATCAAAGCCTCCTGCAGCACCGCGTTGGGAGCCTGGCTGTCTATGTTAACCAGCCTGTCACCCTTTTGAACCGCTATCAAAGAATATCGGGTTTTCCGATGGGGATTATCGTGCTGCTCCAGGTAAACTGTTGCGCCCGGTATCAGCAATTCCCGGCACCTGCCTGTGTTTTTGACGTGAACGACCTGGGGCACACCACCTATTTCGCACTTCGCAATAAAACGGTTATCCCGCGACAGAAATATAGCCGGTATTACATTTGAATACTTCATCTGGTTTTTTAATTTCCTTCCATCAATCTCTTGAAAAATAAACTTGAAACTTGCTCCCGGTTCATCGACTTCTGTATCCATCTCCCCGGGTGTATATATGAGCTGCTTTAAACCTGCCTTTATAAGTTCAAGCTATATGATTAAATACATCAATCAGTATACCCCGGCATATCCGGTATCATTATTCAAAATCGACAGCCTGCCCCTTCTCGGCGGATTCAAAGATCGCTTCCATCAGCTTCATAACCCTCATTACCTGAGGCAGCGTGACGATTATATCTTCCTCGCCGGACAGATAGGCGGCCACATTCTTATAGAATTCCTTTATATTGCTCTCAACAAGAGGAACAGTGTGTTCATGTATGGTATCTTCCCTTCTGGGTGCCATGGTCTTGGTCAATCCCGCAGCGGTTCTGACCGGAACAACATCCTCTTCGCTCTTGCCTTTGGCGACCACTATCTTTGCGTCCTTGCCCCAATCTTCAATAACAGCCGTACCGTTGGTCCCCAGCATGTACCATCTGGGCAGCTTTATGAAGTTGCTGGTTCCGACTTCCAACAGGAATCGCTTCCCACTTTCAAAGGTAAGCTCAGCCCAGAAGCCATCATCAACAAGCTGATTGGTCACATGAGTCAGCACGGCATAAACCTTTTTCACCTTCTCATTAACCATCATCAAAGCCTGGTCAAGGATATGCACTCCCCAGTCCAGCACCATGCCGCCGCCATGCTCCTTCTTCTGGCGCCAATCCCCCGGAATACCCCTTGAACCATGTACCCTGGACTCAATAGCATACACTTCTCCCAGCATGTTTTCATCGTATATCTTTTTCATGGTAAGGAAATCTTCATCCCAGCGGCGATTTTGGTGCACAACCAGCAGCTTACCCGTTTTTTCCGAAGCATCGATCATCTCCTGCAAATCAGCTGAGGATATTGTAACGGGTTTTTCACAGACAACGTTTTTTCCCGCTTCCATAGAGCGGATGGCAATTTCCTTATGGGAATCATTGGGAGTAGCAACCAATACAATATCTACCGATTCATCAGCCAGAAGATCCTCAAAGCTGTCATAGACATTTAAACCCTTTTGCCTGGCCAGTTCCTGCCTATCCTCCTTGATGTCAAAGGAACCGGTAATCCTGACTTCATCTATTCCCTCGGCCAGCTTCAAATGATAGCTACCCATTCCCCCAAATCCAACTACCGCGATTGAATAAAAATCCTTGCTCACTATGCTAAATCCTCCTTTGCATAAATAAAAATATATTTAATGCCATAACATTTATAGATTATATCACCTTTTCAAGCCAAAATATATGTCAAATTCACGTGTTATTTCAACATTTATTGACCCTTTGCCTGGTGTACAGCAATATATCTCATAAAATGGCCAATTATTTGTAAATAGTTAAACTTATCATTTTATATCACCGTATACCATTAATTACATCCGAGTGATAATCAAGTTGCCCGATTCATATTTCCTGAGCCCCGTGTAAAAAAAACGGTATGCCAGACCGCAGTATAAGGCCGAAACCGCCAGTAGAATAACCAGCCATTTAGGGTCAAAATTTCGCGCTAGCTTGAGAGGGATATGCACTATAAAGGATGCGGGGATCAGACTTAGCATAATGGCCTTGACAAAACCCCGGTATATGCCTTCGGGATAGATGCAAAAGTTGATCACGAATTCCATGGCCATGCCGCTTATTAGCGAAGCATCGCCAAAGTAAAAGGTGAGGGTATGGGCGGATACGCAAACGGCCGTTATCAGCATCCCGCCAATTACAATGGACATCAGAAACATACCCCAGGAACTCAAATCTCCTCCATGTGTAAAAGCCATCAGTATAAAACCGTATGCCAGATCCCCCCAGGCACTGAGGGATGTTCTGGCACATAACAGACTGATTAAAGTATCCTTTGGCTGAACGAGAAAGGTATCCAGCTCTCCGCTTACAATTATGCGGGTAATTGCGTTCATGTTGGCAAACAGGATATTGGCTGCGCCGTAAGCTGACGAAGCACTCGCCCAAATAAACATTACATCGCGAAAATCGTATCCTCCGATAGTGCCTTCAATCTGCTGGAAGGCAATCCACCAGAAGAATATAAAACTTCCGTTGGATAATGCCATTCCAAAGGCCTGAAGCAGGAAGCTTCCCCGATATTCCATGGCCGAGGCCAGATTAACTTTAAAATACAGGCCGATCAGCCGAAAAATGCTCTTCAGATTTTTCACCCTTTATCCCACCTCCTCAGCCCCCGTGGGCCTGAATTCCTGCTATACCATGCTGATACATTCCAATGGCCAGGACTACGGATATGCCCAACCATAACAGCTGGGCTGGTATCGCGCTCCAAAACAGCTCCCAGGAAAAGGATACAATCAAACGAGCGGGCGCCCATGTTACATAGGAAAAGGGCAGATAACGGGTAATGGTCTGAAGCCAGGCCGGAAGGAATTCCACCGGTATAAACATCCCCAACATGAAGACGAGCTTTTGGTATATAAGATAGAAAGCAGTATTGTCCTCCAATCGAAAAGCGGTAAGACCCAGCGTCATCAGAAAGAAAAAATTAATGAATATTCCCAACATTACAGAGATCAAACTCAGAGGCAGTGTCAAAAAATTGAACCCAGGAATGGGCCCCACCATAATCATGGCCAGGAGGATTCCCATCAAGCCGTAGATTATCAGATTGAATATCATGCCGCCCAGAGCATTGAAAAACTGATACAAGACATAATGATACGGGCGATTCAACTGGTAGGCAATGCTCCCCGATTTTACATCCTCGTTCATCTGGGAATATATTCCGGTGCGGCAACCGAACATAATCAGCTCGGTCATGCTGAGATACCATACCAGCTGAACAAGTGAGTAACCGGCCACCTCCCCACTCTGATAGATAGCTCTCCACAGGCTGAAAAATACAAACATAAATATGGCATAAAACACCAGCCCGCCCAGCACATTGCTTCGATATGCAAAAGCGTTCTGCAGGCTGATTCGAAGTACAGTTAAATATTTCCTAAATGCACTCATTTTCCTCACCTTCCCTTTGCTGAAAGATGGAGGCTATAATCTCTTCCATAGGGGGGTTCTCCACCGTTATATCGGCCACACCGCCCTGAGCTATCAGCCAGCGCATGACCTCGTCAATGGAGCGGATACGGGTATCTACCAATAGGCGGGCAGATACGTCGGTTGATTTCTCCAACCTTACCCCCTTCGGAGCTTCCAGATGCTGGGGATATTCAAAACGGACGCCAATGATTTTTCGGTTTAAATAGTGGTATTTTAGCTTTTTTACCGGCTGATCGAGAATGATCCTGCCCCGGTCGATTACAATGGCACGCCTGCATACCCGCTCCACATCTCCCGCATCATGGCTGGTCAGGAAAATCGTCGTGCCCCGCTCATGATTCATTCGTAAAATAAGCTGTCGGATGCTCTGCTTTACCACCACATCCAATCCTATGGTAGGCTCATCCAGAAAAAGTATATCGGGTTCATGCAGCAGAGAAGCCGCCACTTCACACCGAATTCTCTGCCCCAAAGACAGCTTCCGCACCGGCGTCTGAAGTATGTCCCCCAGCTCAAACAGCTCAGTCAGCTCCGCAATGCGCTTTTTCAGCGTAATTCTATCCACATCGTATATAGCCCCCAGCAGGACAAAACTGTCTATGGGAGGCAGATGAAACCACAGCTGGGATTTTTGGCCGAAGACGGTACCGATGCGGTAGGACAGCTTCTTCCGTTCCTCAACCGGATTCAAACCCAACACCGAGATCCGTCCGCTTGTGGGATGGAGAATACCGGTCAGCATTTTTATGGTGGTGGATTTACCCGCACCGTTGGGGCCGATAAATGCCAGGATCTCTCCCTGCTCAACTGTAAAACTAATATCATCCACCGCCTGTACTTCCCTGTATACGGGTTTGATTAAAGCCCTAAAAGATGCTTTCAGCCCCTCTTCTTTTACCCGGGTACGATATACCTTGCTCAGATTTTCGACGCAAATGGCATTCATACTCTCCCCCGCCTTTCCCCTTACCTGATATTTCTCCGGTATAACAAAGGCTTTTTGCTTTAAACGATTCATCCCTGAAGACAGCCTATGATGCCATTCCCGTTTGTTTGCAATATATAAAAAAAACCGCAGAATCACATCTAGTGACTCCGCGGAGTATCCTCCAGCGTGTAGGGTTTTGCCACCCCTATGCAGCTCGAGCATACAGCTCTTATGCATACTCACTATTTGGGATATTATTACATAAATTCCCATCTATGTCAAGGGTGTTTTTTACAAACCTGAGCTTACTGCAAACTGCAGGTTAAAATCTATCTCAGCCTTCCTTGTCCAGGTTGGCTTTTTTATATCCCCTTCAATTCTCCCTTACTCTAAACATAAAATACAGGGCCAATACAAAAGACACCATTCCGCTGATGAAAAGCATGATATAACCTATGTGTTCCATCAAAAAACCAACAATAACCGGAGAAAGAATGGCGGGAATGGTGGAGAAGAAGTAGTAAAGCCCGGTATAGGCCCCTATATTTTCACCGGCCTTTTCAACTACCATGGGATAGGAATTAATATTGATCATTGCCCAGAAAATACCGCCTATAAACAGGAGAATCCGAATAATCAACATGTCCTTCATAAAAATCAAAACCGCAAAAATAAGGATTAATCCGCTTATTCCCGTCAGAATGGTTTTTCTCCTGCCTATTGACGTAGCTATAATGCCGCTGGGAATGGCGAAAAGCACAAAAGTCAGGGAGAAAAAGGTCAGCGACATGGCAGCTTCACTTTCCCGGATCAGAAGAAATTCCTTTCCATAAAGGGTGAAAAAGGTTTCCACGGCAGAGTAGCCGAAGAACCAGAAAAAGATGGCAAACAGAACATTCAGAACCACTCTGTTGTCTGCCGTAAACACATCTTTTATAACCCGAATGATACTGACGTTTTCATCTGTGGTGGGTCTTTGAGGTTCCCGCAGTTTAAACATAAATAAAATCAAAACCAGAATCATCAGAGCAGAAAAGAGGACAAAGGGCAGGGCCGGATTTACTTCATACATTTTCGAACCAAACAGAAATGCCAGTATGGCTCCCACACCACCCATAAAATTGATAACACCGTTTGCTTTGCTCCTCAGTTTGGATGGAGTTAGGTCCGGCATCAAAGCAATCACCGGCGAACGGAAAACGCTCATTCCAAAATTCATTATTACGATAAACACCAGCATAAGCCACAGGGTTTGCGCAAAGGGAATCAGGCCGTAAAAGACCGCTGCAATTGGGATACCTATCATCAGATAGGGAAGGCGGTGCCCGAACCGTGTATTGGTTTTATCGCTCAAAGCACCAAAGTAAGGTTGGATGGTTATGGCAGCTATGTTATCAAAGGTCATGATAAAGCCTATAATGGTTTCGCTGGCAATGAAATTTTTCAGAAAGATGGGTACAAAGGAATTATAAAGGGTCCAGGTGGCGGTAACAATCAGAAAGCCCAAACCCAGAAATGCAGCCTTAAAGTAGGACAGCCTGTCGGTCCCCTCTTTAACCAGTGAAGATATGTACATTGTCAATATCCCCTCTCCATGTTATTGTAGATCGCCTCAATTATGAATCCAATATAACGCCATATAAAAAAGCAGGCTGATACTGTAACAGCCTTATCAGCCTGCTGTTGATGTGCGAAGGGCAAGAGCCTTTCCGGGATAATCGGTTATAATTCCATCGACACCGGCTTCTATTAAACCCCTAATAAAAAACTCATCATTGGCACCCCATACATTAACCTTCACCCCATTTTCACGGCAACGGCCAATTTCATCGGGAGTAATGGCAAAATAATAGGGATGGAGCGCCTGAGCACCCACATTTCGGGCATACTCCCAGGGTTTGAACAGACCTTCCATATACAGTATTCCGCAACTTATCTCAGGCTGCAGTTTGCTGATCTTGTTTATGGTATAATGGTTAAAGGATGAAATAATTACCCTGGAGGCTATATCAAAGTCCCGGATAACTTTTAACACCTTCTCCTCTATACCCTCATAAAAGATGGGCCCGTTTTTGATCTCTATGTTTATCAATTTACATTCCCGAATTATCTCCAAAGCCTCTTCCAGGGTCAGAATCCTTTCTCCCGCATATGCTTCGTCAAAGTAACTGCCGAAATCATAACGTCTTAGCTCCTCCAGTGTCATATCCTTAACCATGCCCTTACCGTTTGAAGTCCGATCTATGCTCTCATCGTGTATAACCACAAGATGCCCATCCTTTGACAAGTGAACATCAAGCTCAACACCATCCGCCCCTTCAGCTATGGCTTTTTCAAAAGAAGCGGCGGTATTTTCGGGGGCAGTCCCCATTGCACCTCTGTGTGCGATTATTAAAGGTTTTGACATAAGCACCCTCACTTTCCTCCATTAGATTAAACCGCTCCCCCTCCATATTTATTCCACACCTCTTCAAACCATGGGAAGCGTTCCAGCAGCTTTTTCCCATTGCGGTACAGGATATTCCGCCGATCCTCATCGGTCATGCGGGCCGACATTACGGCTCCGATACCGTGATGGGTTGCAAACCAGGGCAAATCGGTGCCAAACAGAATTCTCTCCGACCCCAGTTTCTCTACAAAGTAATCCAGTACTCCCCTGTCATCCAGCACCGCTGTGAGTTCAAGGTATAGATTGGGATACCTGGCAGCCAGTTCAACGGCTCCCTCCCATTCCCCGTGGAAGGAGTGCCCCGCTATGAATATGAGATTTGGATACCTCTCCAGCACTTTTTCGGCCTGCTTAAGGCCGTCATATTCACTTCCGCCCCAGGTATGAACCAGAACAAGAAGCCGGTGTTTGTCTGCAAACTCCCAATAAGGATCGTGCCGCTTATCCGAAATAGGGATTCTGTAGTAATCGGCCAGGAATTTAAACCCAACAAAAACGTCCGGATACCGTTCCATCTCAGCAAGATCCCTCTCCGGATCGAGATAACGGCTTACCACACCGCGATAGGCTTTAAACCTCTCGGGATATTGCAGTACCGCATCAATATCGCCCGACGCGCCCACTGCAGGAACCATAAGGGCCTGATGACTGCAAAAACATAGCATTATGACGTTGGCCCTGTCCATAATGTTGATCATTTCTCCGGGGGAACATGCGGGCAGGTATGCTCCTGCAAGAGGACCCATATGCCCGTGAAAGTCCAGGATGGGACAGTCCTTCAGACGCCCCTCCTGCCAAAATCTTTGAGCTAGTTGAGAATTGCAATTCATCACAGGTTCATCACCTCGATTATGCGCTTCATATTGCCTCCCGCAATGGACACCTTATCCTCCTCAGCAATATCCGCATGTTTGATCATAAGCATATTGGCGCCAAAATAACACTGGGGAAATCTGCTTCCATAAAGCAGTCTCGATGCACCATATTCCTTTACAAAGGACTCAATCCCTCCGGCCGTGATGCAGTAGGACAGATCCAAGTATACATTGGGAAATTCGGCCACAAAGGGTCGCAAATTCCGATCGTTGGGCCATACGTTGGCATCGGTCAGAATAACCGTTAGCTTTGGATAAGCTTCAAGAAGATCTGCCACATCTTCCAGGCTTACGCCATCGGCGGTATCTATAAAAAAGGGAATATTGTGGTGAACTGCCAGCTCAAGCCAGGACCTCAGTACAAAGGGTCTGATCACAAATCTGGCCGCTCCGGGACACAGCTTCCATCCTATGATCCTGTTTTTCCTCATCTCATCCAGCATCCGATCCGGTTCAAAAATTTCATGAGTATGGGGAGGAACCAATGCCCACACCCCATACATATTGTCATATTTTTTCAGATCTTCAGCCAGAAGGGCATTGCCAACCTGGGGCCCCGCGCCGGCAGATTCGATCCTCCATACCACAGCCTTGCTGATACCTGCCCTTTTCATCTCGGCATGTACCTGATCTATGGTGTGCACGGGATACAGCTGGGAGACGGCTATATCCATCCCATAGGATACATTGCAATCAAAGAATTCCATATTTCATCTTCCTTTTCCCTATTCGTATTTCGTCCTGCCTTCGATTTCCTCTTTCCCGCAAAAACCGACCAATTCCGGATTTACAGGTTCCGATCCACCTTGTTGATGGCCTCGGCAATCTCCAATATGTTCTGCTCCGTCATTCTCATATGAATCGCCAGACGCAGGCAGCGGCTGAGGATATCCAGGGTCCTGGGGCACATATCCTTGCTATACTCCACGCTACCCATATAAGCGGGATCCTTCCACGGATAGCCCATTGGAGTTGCCCCCGTCTTTGTCAGGACCGAATCCCAGTAGGAATAAATGTGCCGGTCGGGAAAACCCTCGTTATATATCGAACCGATGGAAAGTCCTTCTTCAAGCAGCGCCTTACTGAATCTCTCGGCCGCCTCTTTGCTCTCCACAATCATTGCAAAGGAGATGCCGCAATCCCCCTCCGGATCATCCACGTGCTGTCGCTGATAATGGATTGGCTCATTCAGGTTTTCAAGCAGCAACTTTTTAAGCCCTCGGGTGTACTCCAGAATTCGATCCATCTTCCTCAACTGCACCCGGGCGATGGCGGCAGCTATCTCGTTACCCCGATACCCTGCCCGTGTAAAGGGCGGAATATTCAGGTCAGCTTTCAAGTCGCTGTCCCACATGGGAGTACCGGGATCGGACTGATATACTCCTCTTAAAAAGGCAGCATCATCATTGGTCATAAATACGCCACCCTCACCGCAGGTAATAACCTTATAGTAGTTCAGGCTCCAGGCTACTGCATGGCTCTTGGTTCCCGTATACTCGCCCTTATACTTGGAACCGATGGCCTGACAGGCATCCTCAATGAGGAGCAAATTATGCTTGCTGGCAACCTCCCTTATTGCGTCCAGCCTGGCAGGCACTCCCTGCATGTGAACCGCAATAATTGCCTTTGTGTGGGGCGTTATCTTTTTCTCCACATCCTCGGGATCCAGCCCCAACGATTCGTCAATCTCGGCCAGAACGGGAACCGCTCCAACATTTATTACTGCAGCAGCCGTGGCAATATAGGTATAGGCTGGAATGATGACCTCATCACCGGGACCGATTTCCCAGCCTGCCAGACAGCAGGTCAGAGCTGATGTGCCAGAGTTCACAAAGAGAGCATGTTTTATCCCCAGCTTTTCCTCTACTTCTCTTTCGAATAGTGATGATTGGCCGGGCTCTGAACCCCTGTACCGAAACAGCAACTCGGGGTTCCGAAGCAGCTCGGTTACTGCCTGAATCTCCTCATCGTCAATTACGCACCATCCCAGCCCACCGGATGGAATAGGCGTCTTTATGGCTTTTTCTTTGTAATCCATCTGACGCTCTCCTTTCCCCTAAACATTTTTAAATATGATTATATATTCTGTCATGATATGAAAAGTCCTTCTCATTGCTCATCATTTCACTCTGTTTAACACTTATGCATTTGTATGACAAATAAACCTGCCCGCTGCTTAATGCACAGCCTTATTGCTCCACCATACAACCACCTGCAAAGCCCTGGTATTCATCCAGGAACCATTCAGCTGTCTTGCTCATATAAAGCCCCAGCTCCTTGTCCTTAAACCCCAGAGTAATCGTTAAATTGCCAAAATAATCGTCAATTATATAGCACCGGATCACCAGCTTGTTTTCCTGGGTCCAGCGGGCAACCGCCATGCATCTGTACATCTCTCCCTTTGGAGTGCCTATGGTGTCCCCGAAATAGTTAGTCTGCGGGAAGAAACCTTCCACATATTCTTCCATACCAAATTGAATCCGCTTTTGCTCACCCCCCATCTCCAGAATAAGCACTCCCTCGCTGCCGTTAAATTCCACGCGCAGCCTGTTGATTTCCATGGGATTGGGCTCCAAAGCATAAGTACGGCCATCTATATTCTCTTGCCAAGGGGAGTGGCTTTTACCAAGCAGGGGATTTACCGCACGCAGGGTACGCAGTTTTTCTTCCAGCCGCATCGCTGATGCTTCATCTTCCGGCAGAGGGCCAGGATGAAGCTGTTCCACTATTTCATTCCACAAAAGTTCAAAGATACCTGCGTACACCTGAGAAGAGCCCTGGATGTCACCGGTGCAGATAAAGATGAAATCCTTCTCTGGAATGCATATTGCCAGCTGAGCCCCCATACCACAAAACGCATAGGCACCGTCCTTCAGTATCCAGATCTGGTATCCATAGCCGTTACCGTGCATATAATCCCTGTGGCCGGAGGCCATGTTGTCGATTTGCCTGGAGGTAGCTGCCTTGACATATTCTTCAGACAGGTATTGTTTTCCCCCGATGCGTCCATTGTTCATATACACCAGGGCAAGCCTTGCCAGATCCCTGGTAGTGCAGATTACCCCGCTTCCACCCCAGGAGTTGCCCTCTGGAGCCTTTATACACCAGGCTTCTTCACTGAAACCCAGCTCCCGAAGCATCTTATCCTTCATGTATTCCAAAAAGAGCTTGCCGGTAACCCGCTCAACCAACACATTCAATACATATGTACCGGAAGTATCATAGTTGAATACGGTTCCCGGCGGATGGCTGGGTTTGGTATTGAAGAAGGTCCAGGCCCAATCCTTGTCTTCAGGCTTGTAAGTGGTAGTAGTATGCGGTGTAGCCATTACAAGCAGATCGCGAATTGTCATATCCAGTATCCAGGGATGAGCATTATCAGGCAGCTTATCCTGAAAATAGTTGCACACCTTGTCATCCAATGAAATGCGTCCCTCATCAACCAGCAGACCAATAGCGGTACTCACAAAGGTTTTGCTCACCGAGTACATGCGATGCATGCTGTCCTTGGTGAATGGGGCATAGTAACCCTCCGCAACCACATGGCCTTTTCGCATCATCAGCACGCTGTGAAGCATAACACCGTTATCTTCAGCCTTTTCAAGAAACTTAAGGATCTGCTTTGAAGAAATGCCCATGCTCTCCGGACTTCCAGCGGGAAACAGATCAATTTTCATAAACAAAACCCCTCCAAATCATTCATATAAAAGCGGTTAATAACATCAGAACTATGGATAATAAAAAGCTGTGAAGGCAAGACGTTTATGGCACGATAACTCCTTCAAGTGTTATTATGATTTGTTTTCCAATGCATTTTAAGTCTAATGTTGCCTTTTGTTTGCTCGGCAGCCTTTTCAAAAATAAAACATATATTGTATACGTGATCTGCCGTTCAGTGTTTTGGGATAATTACATTATAACGGATGATTCATGCACTGAGAAGGGGCTTCTTTTCTTTTTATGTGTTCTATCAACCAAAATATATAAAAATTGCCGCCGGGCTTCATATGTTTTAATCATTGAAACCCGGCAGGCAACTTAAACACTGATCTATTCATAATCCTCCGGATTCTTGCTTCCCGGCAAAACGCAAGTTCTTTATGATGATTATAATTATTGAGCCTAAACCCTCTATGGGACAGGCCAAGCACATCAGTACAGCACAATTAAATGCTGCAAAAAAATAAACAGCCTTCATGACCTTTCATGAAAGCTGCCTTCCTGACAGCAAAACATATAAAACTTTATCCCTTGGGTATCAGTACCCCCTCATAATAATTCTTTTTTCTATAGAAGACATTTATCATCCTTTATAGAAGCCACTAACTTGCACCGTTATTTGACTGCAGGATATTCCACCCCCAACATAAACCCGACAGTGTATCCGTCAAATATGCTCAATAACCCCCGCATAAAATACTATCAGGACTCTATCAGGGCTCTGTAAGAACTCTATCAGGCTCTTTCAAAAAATCAATAGTGCAACAGTCGACTGGACGAATAATTATGAAATACTGGTTTCCTGCGATCTTCGCGGGAAAAGTCAGTCAATATTTATTTTATTCAGCCTCATTTCCTTCCCTTTTGACTTTTTTTCCATTTTCCCAGTTGTTCTAACATTTGGGTGTTGAATGGTCCTTCGCCGTTCCGGCCCTTATCGGCTCTGCCTCTTTTTTGTCTTTTTGATGAATGTGATTCTTCGACGTATCTGCCGCTTCTTCTTTGGGAGGTACGGTTATCTATTCTATCGATATCACCCTGTCTCATTGTCTCTGCCCGAGCTTTTGCCAAACGCCTTATCCAGCCAAATACATATGCAAGCTCATCCAGGCTCAGGTCGGCAAATTCCTTGTTGGCAGGACGATACTCCCCTGAAACTTTGGATATTCGCAAAAATCCATCAACAAAATTAATGTACGATTGCCTTAATCTTCTGCCCCCACCCAGGACTTCCATGTTTGAGTTTTTAACATTATACAAAATGCGGTACAGAGAGGCAGGATTTCTTTCATCAGCATCTTTTTGTTCATAAACCACTCTTATCATATCCTCAATAAAACTAATAAAAGTTGTGCTATTTTCGTCCGAGCCAGCGCTTATATATTCCGCTGCCCTCTCGGCACAATTTAAAAGTTCCAGCTTGCTTCTAGGCATACCATCACCTCTATTCAAGCGCTTTCAAAGCGTTATCCTTGTAATTCAGTATATCGATCAAACGTCGTATATTCGCTTTTATATCCTGGGGGCATTTTTGGAAATAGTTTCTGGCCAGCTCAGCCCACTTTTCTTCCGAACTTATGGTAACACTCCCGTAGAAATAGTTCTTGCCGTAGCCGATTTTCGGATTTATATCTCCGCTTAAACCCAAAGCAAAGCACAAAAGCTCCAGCTGAGCATCGGTCAATCCTCTAAAAGTTATTTCCCCTTTAAACCGTGCTCCAGCTCTGACAAATTCATAATGTACCGACCCTTTTGGCTGTATACCGTTTATGCCATGCTTATAAAACTTGTATCCCTTGTACTTTCCATCCTTAATGTAATAATTGCTCTCGGGATGAGGGGCAAAGCTTCTAGGCAACCCAATTATTTCAGTCTTCTCGTTTTCCAGTTTAATATCCCTAAATACCAGCTTACTCCTGTTTCCCCAGCTGCCGAACATATCACAGATTATACACTTTTGGTCAGATAAATGAAATTTGTTGGCCGGCATTTTCCTTCGTTCTCTGTCTCTCTCGCTTATGCAACTGTATGATATGCTTTCAGCTATATTCCTGATACAGCCCTTCAGGCTGGTGCCAGGGATCACGATCCTGCCGTTTATTCTCACAAATTCCTTGTAAATATTGTTGCCCCGAACATTGTAGCGTCCCGATGATATATGAACAGGGGTCAATGTCTCTATGGTTATTGGAATTATCCCTTCCAAATCTCCCGCTTGATTGTAAGGTTCGCATTTCAGGAACGGAACAAAATCATACGGCTTTATCATCTCTTAAATCACACCTTTGCAAAACAGTATTATCGATAATCGAAACATCCGCAAACAAATTCCCGATGTTTTCCTTTCCGCTGACAATTCTTTCTACAAACAGGCCGTGTTCCGTATAATCCGGGGTTTTCTTATTCTTATCGTAATATTTAAGTTTGAGCGATACGTTTCGTACTTTCATATGACCAAATCCTTTAGAAGTTAATCCTCCAAAGGTAACAAAGCCCTGATCTATCATGTCAAAAACTTCAAGAACTGCTTTGAGGTGCCATCTGAAGAAATTTTTCAGCCTTATTTCGCACTTAAATACCGCATCTTCTACATACTCAAATTCATACAATGGCCCCTTCCTTGAAGCTCCCGTTATACGGTCAATGGCCACCGAAGCTCTGTGGCCTATTCTGGGCTTTCCAACGGGATAGGCATCCATAAACGATATACGGCTTTTAAGCACCGTTGAGCCAAACAATTTACATGCAGGACAGCTCTCCCTGTATCGTTGTCTGCCCACTTCATAATTTATTGTATTACTTTCCTCGGCTCCCTGCCTTTCGTTTCGCCCACTTTTCTTTTGTCTGACATCTCTGGCACAGGGATTTCTGAATATATCACAACTACCCGGCAATAGCTGTTCAATACTGCTTCTGAAAACTCCCTTCAATGAAGACCCCGGAATAACCGGCACCAGTTGCCCATCCCGATACATTGTTATAAAAGTATTATCGGCAGCCGCAGGATCAAGCTGATCTTTATCTCCTGAGCCGATATATAAAGGGCTTATAGTTTCCATTTCAAAGGAAATGATTGCTTCGTTATATAATCGTCTAAACATACTGCCACCTCATTTCATCAGCCAGTCCATCCATCACATATTTTTTTAGCGTGGAAGGCTCAATTTTATACGCTTCAACTTCTGTAAGCCGCACAGCTCCAAGCCCTACCGAGGTTTTCCCTCCTACCCTTAAATCACCGCTCTCAAGAACTTTTATTATAAGCTTCAGCACCTCTTCATGCTCGGGCTCAAGATTATCCACCGTCATGCGAAATTCAAACCTGGTACCCGCAGCCAACTGCTCAAAATTGTAATACCGACGATCAGCCGCCGTCCCAGTATCCCTGTCTATACCCACTCCGTCCCGCCATTCAACATACGCCTTTTCATCTTTCAGCAGGCAGTCATTGATCACCAGCTTGGATGCAAAATAATGGTTACCAAATATTCTGCATACCGTACACAGCTCATCATATATCCTTTGGGCTAAGAGTTTGTCCTTTTCCTGAGCATCAATGTCTTTTACCGACTCTTTAATCTCATCTATTTTTTTCTTCGGAGCTTTCTTATTGCCATATTTTCCCTTGTCATCTTCTTCCTCACCACCCAAACACGGCTGGTTGACTATGAGACAGGCCGTGTACCTGTCATCAATGCCGCTTTGAAAAAGCGTCTCCATATAGTTCCTCAATACCCCTTTAAGAGAGCTGCCAGGTATATAAGGATTACCGTTTGCATCTCTAATCACCGAATTATCAATTTCCGTCGGATCGTAGCTCTCGTCTCCCGAACCTATATGTATGGGGCTTTCGCCCAACAGTACACCCTTTATAATGTATTTATTATAAAACTTATCCAGTAGCATCATGCCCTGTTCCTCCCTCATCCCGCAATGGATTTAACTTTCCAGAACAGATAACCAAACAGCCTGCTTATCTGTCTCAAGGTTTCCTTATCATCACGATTACACTTTTCGTATATCTCATCCATATATTCCAACACAATATCAGCAAAAACCTTATCCTTTTCGTAGATGTCATTCCAGCCATTACCCTTGCCTTTCTTGTATTCTATGAACAGCCTGAATTCCTTGTAGCATTCTGCGTTGAGCGCCATTGAAGCCAGATTCCTTATACCACTGCTGCCAATCCCCCTATCTCTTTGGTCTCTTCCGCCGCTCCTGCCGCGACCTCTCATGCCATCATTTTTACCTCTGTCCGTCCTAAGCCAAAAATCCTTGTTGCTACCCAACCTATCTACATAGCCCAGGAGCATTTCTGTCATTTCTATATTGGTATTGTTCTGATTTCTTATCGTGCTGCCCATCTGTCATACACCTCCAAAATGATAATCAATGTGTCCAAACCCATCCTTTATGTCATGTCCTAAGCCTTTAATTGTTGAGAAATAATTAACCACCTTTTCAAAAGCCAGCTGTGTTTTAAACACTATTACGCTGCCTTTTTCAATTACATGAATAGATTTATCCCTATTGTCTTCCCCCACCTTGGAAGTATCGTATCCTCTAAAATTAAAGCTTTCGGCATATACCCTTTCTATTATAAAATCGGAGCTCAGACCCA
>LSQX01000633.1_pt2 | contig 41320 bp, 43 predicted proteins | sample 654561 | NCBI WGS metagenome assembly LSQX01 (sample SAMN04489861, study PRJNA283612) | anaerobic digester metagenome | isolation source: 4 biogas reactors fed with cattle manure at either 37C or 55C with and... | place: Denmark: Kongens Lyngby | collected 2014 | reverse complement strand
AGATGTGTATAAGAGACAGGGAACAAAGAAATCCTTGGTGGTGTGCATCACCAGGCACGGGGGGAACTTTTCGGTGACATGCTTGATTAGGGTAAAGGCTTCCACATATTGATAATCTTTAAAGGCCTCCGGGTTATTATAAATGCGCTTCTTCGGTATGCCGGTCATAAGTTCCCCCAGCTCGGCGGCAATCTTAAAGGGAACCCTCATAGCCAGCAGCTTGGTCAAGTCGTAAGGGCCGCTGATCAAAATTAATCCCTTAATTTTGCACTTAGGCTCGGGAATATTCAGCTTGCTCCTGAACTCGCCGTTGGTGGCGATGACCCCCAGCAGCGCGCTAAGGTAGCCGCCCGCCGAATCTCCGCCCACCAGGATCCGGTCAACGTCCAGGTTGTATCTCTCCTTTTGATCGTAAATCCAGTTCAGGGCGGCAAGGCAATGCTTTACCATGTCGGGGTACTTGTATTTGGGCGACAGCCCGTGATTGATATTGACCACGAAATACCCCCGGCTGGCGATATGAGCGCAGAAGCTCCTTCTATGCTTTTTGTCTCCGGCCACATAGCCGCCGCCGTGAATATTCATATATACCGGGAAGGGGCCTTCAGCGCCTTCTTTAACCAGTATATCCAGCTTGCAGTCCTCACAGCGGTCGTCGTACGAGACGTCCTTGATGGTTTTAATGTTCTCGTACTTATAGTAATTCTGCACATAATCAAAGGCGTAGTCGATAAATTTGAAGACAAAAACAGACAGTTTCATTTGCACACCTCTAAGATCAATTCGCCCAAACGGTTTTCATGAGCAGTTCCAGCCGGTCAATTTGTGCTGACATGCACCGGCCGGCAGGTAAAGAAATATATTCCTTAAAACTTAAAAATATCCTCCACAGGCGTGTTAAAAAATTGGGAAATCCTTAGCGCCAGCCTTAATGAGGGGTCATATTTATTGTTTTCAATAGCAATAATGGTCTGCCTGGTCACTCCCAGAGCCTGGGCCAGTTCTTCCTGGGTCAAACCGTGTTCCCGTCGCAGTTCTTTAAGCTTATTCTTCATCAGCCGCCATACTTCTTTCGATAATAAATGTACGCAAACCAGTAAACAAACTGCGACGAGAAAAAAGCCAGGGCCGGAACTCCCAAACGACCGGTGCTTATAAACTCGTAAACCGTCCAGATTAGCAGGAATACCGTGAGATAGATATGGTTAATTCGCGTACTGTAAGCGCCAATTAAAACTGTTCTTTCATCCCCCTTCTCAAAGCCCCTTTGCTTAAAAAAAGAACCGATCTTTGAAAGAAGAGACATCAGCACACCCCTATCCCTTGAAATGTAAAACGCTCTTTACATTATTATAACCGCACTCTGCAAAATGTAAAGCCTATTTTACATCCGGTGCCTGGCACGTCAACTTTGTCAACTTTATTGAAAATTTAGACAATTAAAGACCGGCTCAGTTCACGAACCGCCTGTAAAGATGGGCAATCGGGAAGCTCCAGGAAAGAGCGTCCGGCCATATCGAATTGGCGGACCCGCGGGTCTTCGGGAAGCCACCCCAGCAGGGGTAGATGGGTAGACTGCTGCACTTCCGCCAGTTCTTTCTTGGAGCGGACCCGGTTTATCAACAGGCCCGCACTGCGGTATTGCATGGCTTCATCGGCCACCTGTTTGATCGTCTCCGCCACCCTGAGGCCCTTGGCAGACAGATCGGAAACCAGCAGCAGCAGGTCTATCTGCCCCATCACCCGCCGGTTGACCTGCTCCACTCCGGCCTCCGCATCGATGAGGACCAGATCAAAGTGCCCGGCCATTATTTCAATGGCCTCCCGGAGAAAAGTGTTCACCTGGCAGTAGCAGCCTTCTTCTTCCGGACGTCCCACCGCCAGGAAAGCCAGATTACGGTACTCCGACAGCGCTTCCAGCAACTGATAATCGATGGAAGCAGCCAGATTGAGGGAATCGGTGCTATGGGTTTTAATGGATGCAATCACCGACTTGCGCAGGTCGTTGACTGTTTTTTTGATGGGTAGGGAAAGAGCCAGGGAGAGTCCTCCCGCCGGATCGGCATCGATAGCCAGCCCTCGGCTATTTTTCTCTTCAAGCACCAGGCGGGAGAGCAAAGCCGCCAGGGTAGTTTTCCCCACTCCACCCTTCCCACAGATGGAAATTATCCCTTTCATTGCCGGCCCCGCTTCTCTCTCAGGCGGTCCCGGATCTCTTTCAAACCGGCCACCTCCTCACAAACCTCTTGATATTCGCAGGTCTCACAATCAAAATGCATCTCTTCATACATCTTGATCAGGGCTTCCACAATATCCTGTACCTTTTCCGCCGGCTTTTTCAGCCGCTTCAGTTCCTCCTGGTCGGTAATAAAGACCAGTTCCACCCCTTCTAGCCCGGGAAGGGCGCTTAACCTCTTAATTAAGGTCCCCCCCAGGCGGTTTAAAGCAAACCCTTTTTGCAGCGCTTCCCGGCTGACCCGGCACCAGACCTGCCCGCTGTCAGGCCAGAACCGGCTAGAGACCCCCTCCAGATGAGTATCAAAAATAACTTCCCGGATATCCCGGTAAGTATCGTACTCATCCTGAAAATCTCCTTGAACCAGGGCCACCAGGCCAAAGGGAAGCCGGCGGCTTTCCCGCTCCGGCAGATCCGGCCCGATTATGGAGATGCTGCCGGCCCGGACTAGATCGCGCCGATTGGTCCAGAGCAGGAGAAAGAGAGAGCCGATGCTGCCGCCCAGTTCCAAGCCGGTATCTTCTTGTAAAACCAGGGAGCGTTTCTCCGGCCAGACGGCAAAGGAGTCGTAACAACTTTGGCGCAGAAGCCCTCTGTAGCGGGCTACCTCCAGGTAATCCGAGATACTGCCAATGGATTCGTCAAAAAGACCCATCTTCTCACTCCGGTCCCGGCAGGGCGGCACCTTGGGCGCCAGCAGGCTCGGGCTTGCCAAAAAAGTTGCCGCCTGCTCCGGCAAAGATCTCGCCGCCACTTAACTGAATAAAAATTTACCGGAAAGATGTTCCGGCAGCTGATAATACTTTTTACTCTTCTCGGCCCAGGAGAGCGGCACCGTAAACAGCCGCCAGCTGAGGGTCTATCGGGAAAGGATGATACCGGCCGTTTAAACGCTCTTCCAGCTTCTCCACGATGCTCTGGAAGCGGGCTACGCCCCCGGTAACAGTATAATGATCCACCGGCCCAATACGCAGGACCTGTGAAATAACCATGCGGGCTACCGAATCACAAACCCCGGCCACCAGGTCCGGTATCGATTCCCCCCGGTTTACATAAGAGATCACTTCACTCTCGGCAAATACCGCACACTGGGTACTTACCGCAATCTTTTTTTGAGAACGGCCGGCAACAGCATCGATCTCTTCCATGGGCACCCCCAAGGCAGCTCCAAGAACCTCTATGAAGCGTCCTGAACCCGAGGCGCATTTATCATTGCGCATATAATTTAGAACCTCGCCCTGGGGGCCGCTAAGAATCGTGGTGATGCTCTGTCCCCCGATATCAATGGTCAGTCCCACTTCGGGAAGAAGATGCCGGGTGGCTGCAGCAACGCAAACAAAATCGTCTTCGCCGTAATCGGCTCCTTTGTACAGATCCTCGCCCTGGCCGGTAGCCACAATGGCGGCAATGTTTTCCCGCACCAGCCCGCTTTGGGAAAGCAGCTGCTCGATCATCTCTTCCAGCTCGGAACCAATATTTCCGGTAGTCTCCCGAAGCAGGAAGCCCCGGATTCGGTCACCTTCCAACAGCAACCCTTTGGTAAAAATACTGCCTATGTCCAGCCCCAGGGTAATCATTTTTTCACCCCGCTTAACTGTTGGGCTAAAAGAGCTGCTCCCAGGGCCCCGACGATCTGTGAATCAATGGTGTAGCTGAGCAACCTGACGTTCATGATCCGTTCCAGCTCTTTTCTAACGGCCGGGTTCTTGGCCACACCCCCGGTCATGGTAACCTCTTTTTCCACCCCAATACGCCGTACCAGGGCATGCACCCGTTCTGCCATAGTCCGGCAAATCCCCGCCGCCACATCTTCCCGGGGGACTCCCCGCTGCAGGAAGTGGTGAACCTCGGTCTCGCAAAAGATACTGCAGCGGTTGCTCATCTCGATGAAGTTCTGACCCTTAAGCGCCAAAGGCCCCAGTTCTTCGATGGTGACACCCAGGGTTTTGCTCATAACCTCAAGAAAACGGCCCGTTCCGGCGGCACATTTGTCATTCATTACAAAGTTCATTAATTCCCCCCCGCTATCGACCCGGATTACTTTGGCATCCTGCCCTCCGATATCGATAATCGTGCGCACCTGGGGCAGAATTGAATGAGCCCCTTTGCCGTGGCAGGAGATCTCGCTCATGTTCTCCTGGGATAAGCCCTCTTTTTGAATCTGTTCCCGTCCGTAGCCGGTGCTTACCGTAAAGGTCAAATCATTGCGTTGCATTCCCTTTTGCGCCAGGGCTGCCTCCAGTACCGTTTTCGCGGAGTCTACCGGATTTGGTTTAACCCGGATACTATGATAACTGCAAATTGCTCCATTCTTGATGATAACTGCTTGCGCTGTTAGTGATCCCACATCAATTCCGCCAAAATACATCTTTTACCTCCATATATATTAATAGTCAGTATTTTCTTAAAGTTGTCGTGCCAGGCACGTCAACTTTGTCAACTTTTTTATGCGCGGACGCGGCGGCGCCGGCCTTGCGGAGCGACCACGTTGTTAATAAACTGCTCAATTTCCTGCTGAATCACCGTAATCGGGGTCATGTTTCTAATCCAGGAATCTCCCTGCAGCCCCAGGGTAGGAACTCCCGTACGCTTCATAATTTCATTGCGGGTAATGGTAAATACGCTCCAGGTCTGCTTGCAGGAGTGGTGGCCGCAGTAAACGGCGGCATTGATATTCCATTCCTTGATGACATGAACGACATCGTCAATCCATTTCAAGGACATGGAACTGGAGCCCATCTGCCTGGTCATAACAGCGGTCCAGGCGCTGTCTACGATACCTTCCAGCATGGTTTCCATAGAGGTAAGATCGATGGGTTTAAGAAAAGCCACCTGCAGGAAATCCCCAAAGGTATTAATCCGTTTCTCCTCCAGCCAGTCATAGAACCTTACAAAATCGAAATAGTAGCTGAGATAGGTGAAGATCAACCGGGCGACTTCCCCGCGGGCATTGTACTCTTCGTCTTCCAAGTTCCGGCGCGAGACCCGGATCATGGATTCCAGGACATCGATCGCCTCTTCTCTGCCCCACATGGCAAATCGAGTGCCGGCCAGGAGAAGGGAGAAAACCCCGGGCACCGGGCAGGGCACATGTTTTTTCAGCTCCCAAAGATCGTAATAGAGTTCCGTGCAGCGATTGGCCGTCGCCGCCACCCGGTACAGGTTCTCCTCTTTCAACTCTTCCCCCGCCACCGCTTCCAGTTCCTTAATCATCCGCAGGTAGTTCTTCAAAAAATAGGCTCTGCCTCGCTTAGTATCATCGGTGGGTTTTTCCAAAATGATCTGGGGTACATCCATATACAGGGAAACAAATTCATGGATCTTGGCGTTTACATCACAGGCGCCCGAAGCCCCGGAAATAATAACATCGGGCTTAAAGTCGACGCCGGTAAGGATGGAACCCAGTTCGATGGTGTTGGCCGAACAGAGATGGTCGGGCAGCCCCAAACCCATGGCGTAATTCCAGTAGCGCTCCCCCTGCCCTTCCAGGGCTGCTACCCCTAAAGTGGTCAGCACCTCGCTGGTTAGAGGATAGAGATTATCAAAGGCATGAACAATCTCCGGGGGAAAGTTAAAAGGCAGCAGCACTACTTTTTTTCCGTCTTTTTTGGCCTGAACGGCCTCCTCCAGCCAGGTTAGCAGAAGCTTTAAAAAGGCAAGCCCGGCCTCTTGTATAGAAGGCTTCAAAAGGGAGCTAAAAGTATTGGCTGTATCCGGCGGAAGAACCTTGACAACTCCCTCCAACTCCTCTTCACTCAGACGATCCGGCAGCTTTTTCAATACTCCGAACAGGGAATAAACCCGATTAAAAAGCCCCTCGGGTTTGCGTTTAATCGCAAGCGTCGTCATCATAAACAGATCACCTCTTTATTCTCTCCAGGAAAGCCTGGAGGCGGGTTTTAAGCCGACCGATATCGGCCTGGGCCCCGTATTCTTTCTCCAGGAGCAATACCGGGATTCCCTCCTGCTCCAGATCTATACGCAGCTTGACGTTTTCGATGCCGTGAAGGTCACAGAACTTGTTGTGGAAGAAAACAGCTCCGTCGGCTTTAGAGCGCTTAATCATGTCTACAATAAAATCTTTCCGCCGGGCATACTGCTCAAACATGCGCGGGCAGCGTAAATTGTATAAATAGGTTTTGGCCAGTCGTTCAATAACGTTATCTCCGGGAACTGTTTCCCGGAAGATTCTCCCACCAAAGCAGAAGGAATCTGCCACCACCAGCCCCCCCAGGCTCTCCAGCTCATCAATGAGGGCAATCTCATCGGTGGCGGAACCGCCCATGAAAAGGCGAGCCCTGGTGGGAAGCCCGGGACGCGAAGAAAGCGCTTTCAAAACATCGTCGACAATTTTCTCAAAGACTTCCGGCGGCACAGAACCTTCCAGAACCATTAAGGCCATTACTTCACTGCCTTTAATCTTTACCGGATCACTCCAGCGACTGCTGTATATTTCCCGCAGCTTCCCGGCAATGCGCTCCTGCCGGGAAATAGCCTCCGCCAGAGAATCTTCGCTTATCTCAGCCCCCGTGAATCCGGCCAGGGCCTCCCGGGTTAACTCCAGCTCTTCAATAAACCACTGCACGGAATCCGGATCAGTCAGGTGCGGCACCCGCAAGTAATGAAAAAAGGAGCGGGGGCGGGTGTATTGCCAGTTCTCAAACATACCCCGCAAATGATCACAGCCGTTGGTCTCCACCAAGCCATCGAGAAAGTCGTAAGCCCCTTCCAGACCCAGCTGCAGGCAAGAACGGCAGAATCCGCAGTTAAAACGCGACATGTATGCATCGGCCATCTCTGTATTTGCATTGGAGAGGGCCTTTAGGCGGTACGGGAAGACTCCCGCCGCATCAAATATCTCCCGCGGGGTAGCCAGGCAAGCGTAGCCAACAATTTTCTGACCGCTCTCCCGGGCCTGCTTAACATATTCGTTTTCCACATCCTTCACCAATCGGGCCCAGTCGTTCATCTTATCCCTGCCTCCCTATGCTGCTTTGGGCGGATACGGCCGCCGCCGCAGGACGTTTTTGGCGTTTAAAAGAGCCTTTTATTACCGACCAGACGATACCCAGGAAGGTTTTCAAAATAGCCCGGGCCAGGGAAGGATTGGCCTGGATCACTCCCGAAAGCTGGACCCCGGAACCGGTAACGGCCAGGGCCAGTTGTTCCAAATCCAGTTGCTCCAAGTAACGGGAGGCCTTTTCGCGGGCCAGGGAGGGATTCTTGACCAAAGCCTGGTTGTAAGCAGAGAGCAGGGGATTGATAAACTGGGCCACTTTCTCGGGAGCCAGGATTTCCTCCCGGGCGGCAAAGACCGTAAATTGCCGAAAAAGCTCTTTGCCCAGGGCGCCAAGCTGTTCCCGGTCAACACCGTTATAAAGTTTCGACAGCACCTGCTCGATGAGGGTGGGGTTGGCCTCCAGCACCCGGTAAAGCAAGCGGAAAAAGGAGTTCAGGAGACCGGCAAACTCGGAAAAATCGATTTTCTCGACCATGCCTTGGGGGGGCGGAAGCTGTTTCACTTTCTCCAGGAGGTAGGACAAGCCCCGCAGCACCGGACTCACGCCGTTTAAGACCGCTTCCATAACCTGCACATAAAGTTCCGGCTTCTCCACCAGTACATCGCCCAAAACGGTTAAAACCGTTTCCAGGTCTTCCAACAGGGCCACCAGCGCCCTGGAGAGAGCCTTTTCGTCTACGACGGAGAAAACACCATCAAGCAGGTTTTTCAGCACCGGGCGAAAGCGCGGTTCGTCTTTACCCAGCACTAAACTCCCTTCGTGCAGGTCGTTAATCAGGGCGCAAGCACCGTTAAGCAGCCGGCCGATGTGCTCCCCTTCCAGGTCGTCCAGGATATTTAAGATAGCGCTGGCCAGGATTTCAGGCGGCAAATCAAGGCGGGAAATGGTATTGGCCAGGAGCTTTAATAAATGGTTAAGCAAGGGCGGAAGTATGTTGGCCACATTGGCGAAAATTACGGGATCATCAACAATGGCCCCGACAATACCTTCTAAAACGGGGAATCCCCGGTCCATCCGGGCTACCAGGCCGCGGCGCAGCTTGCCAAAATTTATGGCCTGGAGAATCTCTTCCGCATATTTGATCCGCTCCTCCGTAGGCTTCCCCCGGGGGGCGGTGCGTACCAGGAGATCGCTTACCGCATTGATCAGGTTCCCCACCGCTTCGGCTTCCAGCCCCGGTTTAGGCTCGTAAGGCTCCATCTCCCCCCGGGCGGCACCTTCTATTTTGTCCGTTAGCACCTCCAGGAGGTTGTTGCCTGCTCCGGCCAGAGAGCTTCTTAATTGCCGGAGTGTCTCTTCGTCTTCCAGCACAACCTGCCGGACAAGGGGAGCATAGGATTGGGGGATATTCTTGAAAGTATCCTTCTCGATGTTTTTCCCCAGCTCCAAGATAAACGCCTTAAGCATATGCGGCGGTATCTTCTGAAGCTGCAGCCCTAATTCATCAAGAAATTCGGCCAGCCCGTTTAAGAAACTGGGCAGGGAACTCACTAGGCCAAAGGAAAATTCAAAGTCTTCCCAGAAAAATGTTTTTACCAGCTCCCTGGTGGAACCCGGAGGGGAAGGTGCCAGGTTTATGCGGACCAGTTCCTTAATTAGCGGAGTCCGTATTAACTCTTTTAACAGCCGCGGCATCAAGGCCGCTTCACCGGTTTTTTCTTTCATCTCCATCTGCTGCTCACCTCCCATTTTCCATGGCTAAGGCCTCCCGGAAAGGACGCCAGACATGTTCCACAAAACCTGGGTTCTCCCGGATCGCCTCGGCCAGGGCTCCCGAAAGACCCCGCACCAGCTTGCCGGAGTCCGATTCTGCATCTCCTGCCTCCTCGGCAAGTTTCTTGATGCTGCCCTTCAGGAGGGGAACCAGGAGGGAAAGCAATATTTCCGTGCCGCTCCGGCCGATACCGGTTTGTACTTTCCTGCCAAGATCCGAGAGTTGATCCCTAAGGGGATCGCCATCAACCCGGCGAATACGGCGGTAGGCGTCAACCAAAGCAACCATCATCCTACCCAGAGCCTCGCCGTCAATCTTGCCCAATACTCTGGCGAAAAAAGCCGCCAGCATGGGATCAGGAAATTTGTCCAACTGCTCCGCCAGCTCCCTGCCTCCGATGAACAGGGTATTAAGCAGTTCCGGAAGTACTCCGATTAGGTCCAGAAAAAGCTCGGTATCTTCCCACATCAGGGTGCGCACCAGCTCCGCGGCTGCAGGAGGATCCAGGGAGTTGAGCATTGCTTTAAACTGAGCCTTGAATTTGGGGGTTCTCAACAACTCTCTCACGACACGGTTGGAAAAGTCTATTACACCGGGACGGCTGCTCATCTCTTCCAAAGGTCTCTCCTCCTTCTAAAGGGTTTGGCAATCATAGTAGTAGCGCGCCGTCTCCATCTGGCATAGCTGCTTGCCACCCATCCAGAGCTGAACAATCTTTAAATCCCGCCAGTGTTTCTCAATATCCCAGGCCCGGTCGCTGCCATAGGTCTCCATGATGTTCATGGCCTTGCCGAGATCTTCAACGGCCCGGTCGCAGGCAAAATATTTATAAGCCCGGCCTTTGGCAACCATCTCTTCACTCCAGCGAGGGCCGTACAGATCCGGTCGATCAATCATGTGGGCATACTGGTAGCCCAAAATCCGGATAATATCGATGTCCCTGGCGATATCGGACAGCACCCCGGCCACAGCATCATGCTCTTTCAGGGGACGCCCCCGGTAATAATTGGTTTCGCTAAACTCTTTCAGTATTTCGTAGACATTCATCATGGCCCCGCTTACAAAGGAGATGCTGCCCATGTTCCCAAAGGTGATTACTTCTTTAAAGTACTTGTAATCGTCGCCGGGGCCGCACGCCCGGTAATATTCCGGGACCCGGACCTGCTCAAACCAGATATCTCCGTTCTTATCCGCCGCCATTCCCGCCTTCTCGTAAGGCCCGCCCTGGGTAACCCCGGGGGTATCGGCCGGGACAAAGATAAAGGCAAAATCCCTGGGATCCCTGGAACCGGGATTGGTAGTGGCCACAACACCAAAGAGGCTGCAAGCGCCTCCACTGTTGGTGGGCCAAAGTTTATGCCCGTTGATTACCCACTCGTCGCCCTCCAACACCGCCGTAGTCTGAATGGTAGACCCCCGGACAATTTCCAAGTTCTCAATATCAGCTCCGCCCTGGGGCTCGGTCATGGCATTGGCGGCGAAAACCGCCTTGCGGGTGTTGCAAAACATGGGGGCAAACTCTTCGCAAAGCCGGTGGTTAACGTGAGGTTCATTGCAGATCATGATCAGGGGCCAGAAAACTACTCCGAAGGCTACGCCCATGGCCGAATCGGCCCTGGAGATCTCCTCCATCAAGCGGTAGGCTGCGGTACCGGCATAATTGGAGTGCCCCAATCCCCAGCCGCCGTATTCTTCAGGGAAAAGCACCCGCTGCAGTCCAAGCTCTCCCATCAATATGTCAAAAGCCGGCTCAATCAGGCGGTGTTCCTCCCAATCCTCATCAAAACTGCGCCGGTATGGTATTACATACTTTTCGGCCCATTGCCGGATAATTTGCCCCAGGATATCATCCAGAGGTGATAAATATTCTTTCGGGCGGGTGAAATCATCAATACTGCGCATCCTTTTCAACCTGCCTTTCTTTACAGGGTCTGGCACTGATAAAAATACCGCGCCAGCTCCATCTTATTTAGCTCCCAGTTGCCCAGGTGAACCTGCATGGTCTTAACATCGCGCCAGTAGCGCTCCAGGTTCCATTCCTTGGCATAACCTGCCGATCCCATCAACTCCATAGTCTGGTTAATGGCTTTCTCCGCAGCCTGGGTGACATAAGAAACAATGCTTAGGGCCGGTATGAAAAGGCGTTCTTCCTCTCCCTGCTGGTATACTTCCGGTTTGGAGAGCATCTGGGCCAGCTGGTGCACCAGGAGACGGCTCAACAATATTTCATGGCTTATTTCGGCCATTAAAGACGCGGTCAGGGGGTTCTCCTTGAAGATACAGCCTCTACCTTTGATTACGCGGGTATCGCCCCATTCCTTGAGGATTTCATATGTAGCAAAAAGGGAGCCAACGGTAACCGCCCCCAGGCTGAGATACAACCACGACATCATCTGCCGGAAAGCTTTCTCTCCCCGAAAGACAAGGTTGCCTGCAGGAACCCGAACCTGGGAAAGGTTAATACAAGCATTTACACTGGCCGCCAGACCCGTCTTTAAAAAACTATCCTCCCTGGTAAGGCCGGGAGCATCGCCCGGAACCAGGATTAAACCGGGTTCTTCTTCCCCTTCCAGGGCACATAGCACTCCGAAAAAATGGGCATCCGTTCCGGAGTTCATGGGACGAATTTTTTCTCCACTGATCACCCATTCGGAGCCGTCAAAACGCGCGGCAGCCTGAAGATATCTTCCTCTGAACATGGGTCCGGAGGAAGAATCGCTCCGGGCATATACCGGCAATACAAGCGATCCCAGGACGATGTCCTCTGCATCACAAAAAATCGGAGCTACCCGGCTGCATAGCTCCTCGTTAAAGTTACACTCCATGGCAAAGGTGCTGCACAGGGCAAAAGTAATACCGTAAAGATAGCCGATGCCGGTATCGGCCCGTCCTACCTGCTCCAGGGCCAGGGCCAGGGTCCGGGCCACTTCCGGAGCATTGAGGCCAATCCCCCCGTAACGCTCCGGCCAGAACATCTTCTGAAGCTGAATATCCAAAAACAGTTTCCGCATGGCCGGTTTCAGCAGTTTTTCGTAATCTTCACGATACTCCAGGCGCTTCGGCATTACTTCCGTCTCCGCCCATTTTTGGAGGGTTTGCGCCAGGGATAAATCCGATTCATGGACCATATCTTTTGGATACGGTATCAAATCCTGGCTGCTCATACAAACCACCTCTCTATAAAAAAATAAACGCAAAAATTCTGCGGCAGACAGTGAAAATGAGAATTACAAATAGAACAACAATTCACCTCCTTAAAGTTACTTAAGCATCAAACAGGGTTAGTTGATGTTCCATGGAGTGATGTGAGTGATGTAAGGCGGGGCAGCGTTTTTTTATTATTATAAGTTTTACAGCGGAAATATGTCAATAAAATTTAGAATAATATTATAATTCAAAAATTACATTTTGACGCTGATTTTTTCTTATATAATTGCGCCATTTTCTGCCGTTTTAGTTGATTATGCGTCAAATTTGTTTAGTATTCACTATTAAGGTATATTATGCTATAATTAGTTAAAGTTTTTTTAGGCTGGAACTTCTTGTTATTTTATTGCTTCTAAATATTTATTTTACGATTCACTGGAGGGGGTAGGTGACAGAAAAAGGCGGTCAACTCCATCAAACCAGCGCGGACAAAAAAGTTCCAGCAATTAATTTAAAACAAGGGGTGTAACTAAATGACCACAGGCCTTTTGACCAAAGAGGTCATGACCAAGGACCTCAACGTTTACGATGTCCAGCGTACCTGTGTCCATGACGGTCCCGGAATGAGGACCACTCTGTTCTTCCGGGGATGCAACTTAAGATGCTTGTGGTGCCAGAACCCGGAGGGATTATCTTTCCAAGGCGAACCCAAATACTCCTTTGACGAACTCATGGAAATTGTCCTTCGAGACAAGCCGTTCTACTTCTCCTCCGGCGGCGGCATCACCCTGAGCGGCGGAGAACCCCTCCTTCAAGACAGTGACAGCCTGATCAGCCTCCTGGAGAAGTTTAAAGAGGAGAACATAAACGTTGCCGTAGAGACAACGTTTAATGTTCCCTGGGAAAATATTGTTAGAGTCGCCCCCTATATCGACCTCTTCCTCATCGATCTAAAAATTGTCGGGAACGACATACTCCACAAAAAGTACACCAAGCGCGACAGCAGCTTAATACAAGACAACCTGAGAAAATTGCCGGAATTGAAGGCCAATGTCAAATTTCGCATGGTCATGGTTCCGGGTTATACCGACAGCGAGGACAATATAAGGAATACCGCCGACCTATTGAAAAGCCTGGGCTACGATTCCATAGAGTTGTTAAAGTATCACAACCTTTATGAAGATAAAGCCGAGCGCCTCGGCCTTCAGTACGAAAAGTTGAATATCACCCCTGAACAGGCCCAGGCCTCCCTGGAAAAAGGGGTTGAGCTGTTCAAAAAGTACGGCATCCAGGCGGAAAGCACGTACCTGGAGCAGCCCAGGCCGGAAACTTATTTTACCGATCGGGTCAAGATGATCCACAAAACCATTAGAGAGACCCAGCCGGGAGTCTGCATTGAAGACTCGGTGCTAAAGACGGAATATTACCGGAAGCATGCTTTTAAGAGGCCGTACTGGAAGCGCGCCTACAAGAAGCCGACCCCCATCCACCGGGCGGAATCTCTGGCCTATGTCTTGCGGAATAAAACCATCAAGGTGTACCCCGGGGAACTGCTCGTGGGGAACTTTACCTCGAAAAGAGTAGGCGGCCGGGTATGGACGGAGTACCTGGGCTTCCTGGGTGTCGCCCAGGTCCTGGGTGCCAACAAGCGCACCCCCGTTCCCTTCCAGTGCTCCACCAAGGAGGCTCTGACCTACCTGTTCAAGGTGTTCCCCTACTGGCTGTTCCACAGCCACCTGCAGGGGATAGTGCCCAAGCTTTCAGATAAAATCGCCCTGACCGCCCGGGTAACGGACTTCACCCTGGGCATGAATTTCAACAATATCGGGATCGGACATTTTATCGCCAACTATGAAACCGTTCTTAAGCTGGGAACCACGGGCCTCAAGAAAAAGGTGGAGGAAATTCGGAAGAGCAAGCCCGAGAACAACCAGGACTTCTATGAAGGAGTCTTAATTGCCCTCCAAGGCGTGGAAGACTTCGGCCTGAGATACGCCGATCTTCTTGCCCAAATGGCTGAAGAGGAAAAGGATCCGGAGCGCCGCAAAGAACTGGAGGAGATGGCCGCCATCTGCCGGCATGTGCCCAAGTATCCCGCCCGTACTTTTCACGAGGCCCTGCAAAGCGTCTTGACCTTCCACGTCGCCCTCAGCCTGGAAGCCAACGAGAATGCCGTCTCCTTTGGCCGCCTGGACCAGTACCTGTATCCTTACTACAAAAAGGACCTGGAAGAGAAGCGCATCACCTACGAAAAGGCACGAGAGCTCATCTGCCTGTTCATCCTCAAGATGGAAGAGCTGGTACTGGTCAACAACGGGGAAAGCTTCCCGGAACTGTTTAAGATGTTTGAAACCGTTTCCACGGACCAGTCTTTCACCTTCGGCGGGGTAGACAAGGACGGCAATGACGCCACCAACGACCTGACCTACATGCTGCTGGATACCTGCGAACTGCGTCCGCGGTCGGCTGACCCCTCGGCACGGGTCCATAAAAACAGCCCCCCCGAATACCTGGAAAGAATTGCCCAGATCTACCTAAAGGGGATTCCGCTGCCGCAGCTATTCAATGACGAAGCATATATTCCCGCCCTACTAAAGCATTACCCCACCACCCTGGAGAATGCCAGAAACTACTCCATCGTGGGGTGCGTGGAGCCTTGTGCTTCCGAAGACCACTTCGGCAATACCGACTGCGCCAACATAAACCTGGCTATACCGTTCCTGCAGGCCTTGAAGGGGCAGGAGCACGATCTGTGGAACTACGACTCCAAAAAGCGGAACTTGCACCTGATTACCAACTTCCTGACCCACATCACCCGGAAGAGAGGGAAGCTGGGCGAGTTTGTGCAAGACCGCTGCGAGAAAGCCCGGAAGAAGCTGGAAATTAAAAGAGGGCTCCATAAATACAATCCGCCTTCTGACATGAACGAGCTCCTGGAGCGCTTCCAGGCACGGTTAAACCAGCTGGCGCAGGCGGAATTCGCCGAGCAGCAGAGAATGGAAAAAGAACACCGCACCAATTTCCAGACCCCTCTCTCCTCCGCGCTCTTCCCAGGATGCCTGGAAAGAGGGAAAGATGCCACCGAAGGCGGAACCACTTACAACAGCTGCGGCATTCAGGCCGTCGGTGTTACCGATGTGGCCGATTCGCTCCACGCTCTCGATGAAGTTGTCTTCAAGAGAAAACTGTTTTCCATCGAGGAAGTAATCAACGCCATCGACAACAATTTCGAGGGAGAGCATAACCAGAAGATCCGGGAGGCCTTGCTGGCCGTCCCGAAATTTGGCGATGACTCCTCCAAGGAAGCCACCGAATGGGTCAACAAGGTAATGGAGATGTATAACATCGCCTTGGATTCGGTAGAAAACTGCCCCCGCAACGGCCGCTACTCGGCCGGCTACTATGCTCTCAATGTAGCCAGCATTTACGGGAAAAACACTCCGGCCCTTCCCTCGGGGCGGCTGAAAGGGGTTCCGCTGGCCAACAGCATTACGCCCCACTACGGCATGCGGCAAGGGAACCTGTTCTCCGCTCTCAACTCGATCTCCGGCATAAAATTTTCCGAGCATGCCGAGAACGGGACAACGGCTACCCTAAGCGTCGATGCCGGATTATTCCCCGGCATGGAAGGGGTAAAGAACCTGGCCAGCCTGTTTAAGACATTCCTGGACAACGGAGGGATGCAGCTCCAGCCCAACGTCATTGACCGCAAGATCTTGCTGGATGCCTACAAGCACCCGGAAAAATACCCGGACCTGCTGGTCCGCATAGCGGGCTACTGCGAGTACTTCGTCAACCTCTCCGACGAGATGAAGCGGGATCTAATCAACAGGTCCTACTATTCCAGCTGCAGCTAAGAACAAGCGAAGGCAGCCAGGAAGAGCACAAAGGTGAGTATGGGAGACTGATAGGAAAACCGGAAGCAAGAAAAGCAAAGCCCGGCGCCGATGCCGGGCTTTGTTTTTGGGGCCGGTGATCAATTCCGTTCCTGCAAGCCTCGGGGAGGGCAACTCTGCCTCATCTTTAAACCAGGGGGACGGGACTTTGGCTTACCTTTGTATTAGGGGGACGGTGGCTGGTGACCTTGGCTTACCTTTAAGCCAGGGAACGGTGGCTGATGACTTTGGATTACCTTTGAACCAGGGGGATGTTGACTTTGGTTCACCTTTGCCCCACCGACACCCCCAGTCCAACTGATCCCGTATGCTGGTATGCTTTAATATTGCAATGAACCAAAAGGTACGTCCTAAGCTTCCCCTGGCTTACTGGAATGACCAAAAAGATACGTCCCCTGGGTGTGCCGGCTTAAAAAAATGCTTTATGCAGGAAAGAGAGGCCCGTTATTGTTGACAGTCCATGGGGTATGACGTAAAATGTTCTAGTAGGCTGGTAGGGGACTGCGTGTTGGAGAAGAATGGCAGAACGGTAGGTTCAGTTGGCCCTGCCGGGCTTTTTTCTTTTCCCGGTCCCCCCACCTAAATTAATAAGGAGGGGGAATCCTATGAAGAAAATAGCCTTGCTGCTGCTGGTTGTGGTGATGGTTTCCGCGACGCTGCTGGGAGGGTGCGGAGAGGAAACAACGGAGTACAAGATCGGCATCACCCAAATTGTCGATCACCCGGCCCTCAATAACGCGCGGAAAGGGTTTATCGACGCCCTGGCCGATGAAGGCTTTGTCGAAGGAGAAAATGTTACCTTTATTTTCAGGGACGCCAACGGCGACAGCAACAATACCCGTCCCATCGCGGAGAGTTTTGTGGCCGACGGAGTCGATATGATCCTGGCCATCAGTACGCCATCGGCCGAAGCCGCAGCCGAAGTAACCACCGAAATCCCGATTTTAATTACCGCCGTTACCGACCCGGTACAAAGCAAACTGGTGAACAGCCTGGAGGAACCGGGCACCAACGTTACCGGTACCCATGACAACTTTCCCCAGGAGGTTCTAAAAGAACAGCTGAGACTGATGCAGGAGCTGACTCCCGGCTTAAAGACCATCGGGGTACTCTTTAACAGCGGCGAAGAAAATTCCGTGGTACAGGTGGAAACCGTAGAAAAAGTGGCCGCCGAGATGGGGCTGCAGATTGAGAAGGCCGCCGTAACCACCACGGGCGAAGTGGCCCAGGCGGCGGAGTCCCTGGTGGGCAAGGTGGAAGCCTTCTATGTTCCTACCGACAATACCGTGGTGTCGGCCATCAGTTCCGTGGTCCAAGTAGCCGAAGAGCATAAGATCCCTCTTTTTGCCGCCGAAGAAAACACCGTGGACAACGGTGCCGTAGCCACCTACGGTATCGTCTACTACGAGCTGGGCTATCAAACGGGCAAGATGGCGGCCAAAATCCTGCGGGGAGAAGCCGAACCGGCAACCATGCCCGTTGAAGGACAAAGCGAGTTCTTCTACGTGGTCAACAAAACGGCCGCCCGGAACATGGGCGTGGAGCTGCCGCAGTCTTTGCTGGATAAAGCCAGAGTTGTGGAATAAGAGCAAATAAAAAATGTCGAGTAGTTGAGGAGTGTGAAAAGTGAGTCTTACCGTAGTATGGGGCGCAGTATTGCTGGGACTATTTTACGGGCTAATGGTGCTGGGGGTATTTCTTACTTTTCGCCTCCTCAACTACGCCGATCTCTCCGTGGACGGCAGCTTTCCCCTGGGAGCGGCGGTAACCTCCTCCCTGATCGTCTCGGGAGCCAACCCCTTCCTGGCCACGGCCGCGGCCCCCGTAGCCGGCGCCCTGGCGGGGATAACCACGGGGGTGCTGCATACCAAGTTTAATATTACCCCGCTTTTGTCGGGCATCTTGACTTCCATCGGGCTTTACTCCATAAACTTGCGGATCATGGGACGGCCAAACATTCCCCTGCTGCGCCAGCCCAGCATCTTCGATCTGTTCACCAATATGGGTTTTTCAGCAAAGACAAGCCAGACCATGGCTGCCGTTCTGGTCATCCTGCTAATGATCTTAATCCTGTACCTCTTTCTCAACACCGAGCTGGGGAAAGCCCTGTGCGGAACGGGAGACAATGAAATAATGATGCGCAGCCTGGGGGTAAATACCGATTTGATTAAAATTATGGGCTTGGCCATCTCCAACGCCCTGGTAAGCCTGTCCGGGGCCATGATTGCCCAGTACCAGGGATTTGCCGATATCAGCATGGGGATCGGGATAATTATCATCGGGCTGGCTTCCGTTATCCTGGGAGAAGTAGTCCTGGGGGTAAGGTCGATGCTGGGGCGCCTTTGCGCCGTGGTGGTCGGCTCCATCTTATACCGCCTGGCCATAGCGGCGGCGCTGCGCTTAAAATTTATCGAGCATACCGACCTGCGCCTCTTCACCGCCATCCTGGTGACCCTGGCCCTTATCGCCCCCACCATCGCCAAGAAACTGCGTCTCAACAACGACAAATACAAGGTCAAAAACAACCAGGTCCACTAGGGACCCGGTAGGGAAAAGAAGGGTTTAGGCATGTTAAAAGTTGAGAACTTGTATAAAGTGTTCTTCCCGGGCAGCGTCAACGAAAAGGTGGCCCTAAACCACGTCAGTTTCGAACTGAACCAGGGAGACTTTGTGACCATCGTCGGGGGAAACGGCGCCGGCAAAACCACCTTGCTCAACTGCATCGCCGGAGTCTTCCCTGTGGAGGACGGTTCCGTGCACCTCAATGGAGACGACATTACGCGGCTGCCCGACTACAAGCGGGCCCAGTTCATCTGCCGCATCTTCCAGGATCCCATGCAGGGCACCGCGGGGACGCTTACCGTGGAAGAGAATCTGGCCCTGGCCTTGCGGCGGGGGCAGAAGCGCCGCCTGCGCCGGGCCATCACCGAGCGGGAGAGGAAGATTTTTAAAGAGAAGCTGACCGTTCTCCAGCTGGGCCTGGAAAACCGGCTAAGCACCCAGGTGAAGCTGCTCTCCGGCGGCCAGCGCCAGGCCCTCTCCATGCTGATGGCCACCTTGCTGCAGCCGAAGCTGGCCCTCCTGGACGAGCACACCGCCTCCCTGGACCCCAAGACCGGCACGCGGGTCCTGGAGTTGACCCGGACCCTCTTCGAGGAACAAGGGATCACCACCTTGATGGTAACCCACAACATGGAGCAGGCTTTAACCATGGGGAACCGCACCATAATGATGCACGAAGGGCGCATTATCCTGGATCTCAAGGGCGCCAAGCGGAAAGATATGACGGTGCCCAAGCTGATCGAACTGTTCTATGAATGCAGCGGCGAAAAGATGCAGCAGGACCGGATGCTCCTGATCTAGATTCCACCTTACAGCTCAAAAGTGCTGCCGGCCCGGTTTACCAGGAAGTTTTCCCTGAAAACCCGGGCCAGGGCCATTTGTGCCGGCAGGCCGGTGCAGTGGCAGGGAGCAATTTTCTGCAGGCCGAAATCCTGCAGCTGCTCCAGGATCTGCCGGAGCTCTTCTTCTTTCAGGTCCAGCAGGTGGGTTCCGCCCAGCAGCGCGTATATTTTCTCCTGTCCCGTTAACTTCCTAATGTATTGCAGAGTATTGACCAGGCCGGCATGGGCGCAGCCCAGCAGCACCACCAGGCCGGCGGAACTCTCCAGCACCAGTGCCTGGTCATCCTCCAGGGAATCGGCCACCATGCCCGCTTCCGTTTTGAGAAAAAAATTTCCGCTTCCGGGAACCTTCTCCTCCCGGCGCGGGATCCCGCCGGTAAGCATTATTCCGGGCCCCAGCTCCACCGGCAGGCGGTTAAGACAAAACCGGGCTCCCTCCTGCTCCATCTGCTGCCGGGACCAGGGCACCCCAATGTACTTGTAGACGCCGTTTTTCCGACGGTACTTGGCGCCAAAAATATCCGGATGGGCATACACGAGCAGCGAGGGATGCTTTTTAAGCAGAGGGGGCAGGCCCCCGGTGTGATCATAATGACCATGACTAAGGACCACGGCATCAAGATCCTGCAGGTTTACCTCCAGAGATTGCACGTTGGGCAGAAGAGTCCGCCCGGCCCCGGTATCAAATAAAATCTTCTTTCCGCGGGCTTCCAGGAGCATCGCCAGGCCGTGCTCTCCCAGCAGGTTGGGGCCGCCCGCCGTATTTTCACAAAGGGTGGTTACTCTAACAGAATCGGGCACAATAAATCTCCATTAGCAGGTTGATTAACCGCGTATCTCTTCAAATTTTATTATACTATTAAATTAAGCGGAGTTGGAGACAAGGGAGTTCCAAACCGCCTCCCTCCGCCGGGAAACAAGAGCCCCGGTATACTCCTCCGGTCCACCTCCTGGATTGGCCTCCTTGGGACAAAATAAGCGCCACCGCCGCAGCCGTGGCGCAGTTTCCTTAGCACCATCTCGTTATCCTTGATCACAGCCGGGCCTTATAAACACATATTCGGCGCAGCGACCGTAAAAAATGCACCGCTCCAGGTTGATCTCCGGCACTGGAATACCGACGTCGCTTCTCTCTTTTAGCTCTGGTTTTAGTAAAAGATGAGCGTTGGTGTTGAAAAACTAAATCGCGGGGGGAGGGAGCCCCGCAGGTCTCCCTCCCCCCGCGATTTAAAATTCGCCTCTCTGAACACGATTATTCATTTTCCAACTCTTGCAGCCGTTTTTCCAGCTCGGCCAGCTCCGCCTTTATGGCCTCGGCCTGCTCCCGTAAAAAGGCCTTTTCATCTTCGGGGCTTGCCCAGGCCGGGCCATAAGGCAGGGCCCAACGGGGACCGAGATACGGGCCTGCACCGGCCCAGGCCGGCCTGGGGTGCGGTCCCACTCCGGCCCAGCCCCACCGGCAGAATCCCCACCCGGGGCCAAGCCCCCAGCCGCAGCCGCCCCGGTAGCCGCCGCTTCCGGGATGCCCGCCCGAGCCTCTCCGAAAACCGGGTCTATAGCAGTAGCTTCCTCTGGGCATTGCCATCCCCTCCTTTCCTAATTACTCCTCAAGTTCGAGGGGCTTACCTTTGCTACCGCCACGCCTCGGGGAGAAAAGGCCATGAATAAACCGCCCCGCTTCCCCATGATCCTGACTTTCTTTCGGAGCTCTTTCGCCCCTTCAGTTTTGGGTATATATCTATTATTATTATAGCTTATTATGAATATATGTCAATAATTATTTAGGTAATAGCAACCAAAGTTACCATCTGGCTGGCCTTGCATTTTTTGCATATCATGTTTTTGGAAACGCACTGAAAATATGCTCTCTCAATTTTTCAAACCGGCCCTCTGCCGAGCCCCCCAGCAGCTTAAGGAGCAAGCTTAACCTGCTGCGCTATTAAAATAAGAGCATTATCGGAAAAGGTTGACAGTAAAAACAGATAATGGCTATAATGGCTCCAGATCAAATCCCGCGCGGTGCAAAATCCCTGTCGGAGGTGGATAATGAAAGTCAGCCAATGTGTCGCCCTGGTTACCGGAGGGGCATCCGGCCTGGGGGAAGCGGTAGTGCGCCGCCTGGCCAATAGCGGCGCCAGAGCGGCCGTCCTGGACCTGGATGAAGAAAAAGGCGCCGCCCTGGCCGAGAAGCTGGGCGGGGCCGCCATATTTTTAAAAACCGATGTGACCGATGAAGAGAGTGTCAAGGCCGCCGTGGAGGCGGCACTAGAGCGGCTGGGAAGGATTAATCTCCTGGTCAACTGCGCCGGGATTGCCCCGGCAGCCAAGGTGCTGGGCAGGGGCGGCCCCCATAGCCTGGATCTGTTCGTCAAGGTAATCCAGGTCAACCTGGTGGGCACCTTTAATGTAATCCGGCTGGCAGTGGAAAAGATGGCCGCCAACCCGCCCGGAGAAGACGGGGAAAGAGGGGTTATCATCAATACCGCCTCCACCGCCGCTTTCGAAGGCCAGATCGGCCAGGCCGCTTACAGCGCCTCCAAGGGCGGAGTGGTCAGCCTTACCCTGCCCCTGGCCCGGGAGCTGGCCTCCCTGGGCATCCGGGTCGTGACCATAGCCCCGGGAATCATGGAGACCCCGATGCTCCTGGGGATGCCGGAAATGGTCCGGGAGTCCCTGGGAAAAGCGGTTCCTTTTCCCCAGCGCCTGGGAAAGCCTGAGGAATTCGCCATGCTGGTGGAACAGATCGTGGAGAATACCCTGCTCAACGGTGCCTGCCTCCGCCTGGATGGAGCCCTGCGCATGCAGGCCCGGTAGCCAAAGCAAAGCCGGGCGGCAGCGTTCATCCCCCGTTCCATGCATATCCTGAAAATTAATGCCAATGCTAATAAATGGGAGCTGCACCCTGCCGTGAAACGGCTGCAATTTTTTCTGCTTTATCTTTATAAAAACGCCCGGCAGTACTGGAAAGGGTCCCGAGCCGCCGGAACTTCCTCCTTACATCCAGGGGCCGGAGGGCGGCCTGCGCCGGGAGCCGGCCGGGAGCCGGCAGGAAAGCACTCCTTCAGTCCAGAAATAAAAGCTTAAGGAAGACGGCAGGACGCAAGAAAGGGATGAGCAAGCTGTTGAATTGGGCAAGGGCAAATATTCTGTCCAGATTCCGCCGGCGTTGGAGAGCACTTCGCAAACGGTTTGATGAAGTCATCGAACAGCAAGTGGTAGAGATGAAGGGGGACCCCGGCAAGGTTTCCTTAGGCTGCGCCCTGGGTCTGGGTATTAATTTTATTCCCACCCTGGGGCTGGGTTTTGCCATCGCCTACGGCCTGGCGGCGCTGACAGGAGCCAACCGGATCTGCGCTATTGCCACCAGCCTGCTGACGGGACCGTTGGTGCCCCTTAAGTACGCCTTTAACCTCTTGATCGGGGGAGTGGTCTACGCCCACGGTACAGACACCAACTTGATGGACCTGATCATCAGGCAGTATGCCTTAATGTTTAAAATTGGCGAGCTCAAGGCCAAGCTGTTTGGCTTTCTTGAATTCTTCGGCACAACCTTTATTATCGGCTCGATTATCAACGCCTTGCTCTTTGGAACCCTCTTCTATTTCGGTGTACATGCCCTGCTCAAGAAGAAATTTAACGGGCCGTAAAATATCCGGGCACCCGGCCGGAACGGGGCAAAACAAAAAAAGCCCCTTATTTTCCGGGGCCTCTTAAAAGCATGCCTTAACCGGCGCCGCATCGCCCAGAATCGCCCCTGAAAAGGGGCCTTTTTTGATCCCCCGCGCTCAGAATTTGGCGGCCGCCGGAGACTTTTGCTGAACCCTGCGCTTGCCCGGGAAATACCCGCTCCGGAAGCAGCCCCGGAACACTAAAGGATCGCCGCCAGGGGGGCCTTGTCCAGGAAGTAGTCCATCAGTTTAAAGCCCTCTTCCACGAAGCAGGAGCTCTTCCCGGCCGCTGCTTCGTCAAAGCTCAGCCCGGGCTTGACGTCCGCCGCACCGCTCCGGTAAATCAAGAAGGGCACCGGGTCGCCGGTATGGGTTCCCAAGGCCAGGGGGGTGGGGTGATCGGGAAGAAACATCAGCTTGAAGTTCACTCCCGCTTCCGCCAGCCCTTCCATTATTTCCCGCACTAGCTGTTGATCGATCAGTTCCAGGGAGCGAACCTTGTTCTCAATCTCCCCCCGGTGGCCGCATTCATCGGGGGCCTCCAGGTGAACAAAGACAAAATCCAGCCCGTTCAATAAGGCTTCCACCGCCGCCCGGGCTTTCCCGGCAAAATTGGTATTCAGGGTGCCGTCGGCTCCCTCTACGGGGATGGACTCCAGGCCGGCACAGATTCCGATCCCTTTAACCAGGTCCACAGCGGAGATGACCGCACCCCGCACGCCGTATTTCTCGGCGAAAGAGGGCAGTTGAGGGCGTCTCCCTTCGCCCCAGACCCAGATGGAATTGGCCGGATTCAGCCCCCTTTCCCCGCGCTTCCGGTTTACCGGGTGGTCCTTTAAGAGCCGGTGGCTTTTCACCATCAACTCCAGGATCACCTCCTTCTCCCGCCCCCGGGGGAGAAAGGGCTCAATAACCTGCCCGCTGATATCATGGGGAGGGGTAAACTGCCAGTCATAAGGCCCCTCTCTCCATAAAATCAGGTGGCGGTAGCCGACTCCCGGGTAAAACCTGATCTTCTCCGTTGCCAGCGCCTCGTTGAGCTCGGCAATCAGCTCCCGCGCCTCGTCGCTGCTGATCTGGCCGGCGCAGTAGTCCAGCATCCGCTTCCCGGAGTAGGGTTCGTCATCGGAGAGGGTAACCAGGTTGCACCGGAAGGAGACATCCCCGGGCTGCATCTCCACACCCATGCTGGCCGCCTCAAATGGGGAGCGGCCGCTGTAATAGCGCCGCGGGTCGTAGCCCATTACCGAGAGGTTGGCGATATCGCTGCCGGCCGCCAGGCCCGGGGGGACAGTCCTGACCAGCCCCATCTCGCCCCGCTGAGCCATGTAATCCAGGGTCGGGGTGGCCGCCGCCTGCAAGGGGGTCCGCCCCCCCAGTTGCTGCACGGGATAGTCCGCCGCTCCATCCGCTAAGACAATGACATATTTCAATTCCCTTTCTCCTTTGTTGCCGAAATTGCTTTCCAGGCCATCTCCACCGCCTCTTCCGGGGTGCGCGCCTCCATCACCTTCTCCTTCAAAGGCCGGGGCGGCCTTATTTGCCAGGTATGCAGCCCGATGACCGGCTTCCCCATCTTCAGGCCCAGGGCAATCTCCGACAGGGTGCCGTACTCGCCGCCCACAGCGATTAAGGCGTCGGCAGCCCTGGCCAGCACCGCGTTGCGCCCCTCCCCCAGGCCCGTGGGGAGGGCCAGAGTTAAAAAGGGGTTGCCCCGGCGCTCCTCGCCGGGCAAGATACCGATCACCATGCCCCCGGCATTTTTGGCGCCCCGGGAGGCGGCTTCCATGACCCCGCCGCCGCCCCCGCAAAGGAGCACCCCGCCCCGGGAGGCGATTTCCGCTCCTACCGCCTCGGCCAGGACGGCGGTTTCGCGGTCGCAGCGCGAAGCTCCCACCACGGCTAGGTAGTACATTTTTGGCCTCCTTTTCCAACCATTTCATTATATCACGCTCTATAAGGGCAGACAATTAGGCAAAAGAGGCGGGTCGGCGGGCGGCGGTCTAATGGCGGAGCGGCTTCCGGCGGCCCCGCCCTGACCGGCGGCGGCGAGTTCAGCACCGGTCAGGGAGATTAGGAAGATTAAAGGAAGAAGGGAGCCTGTCCCGGGGGCGGGGCTCCCTTCTTCCTTGCTTCCAGCTTTCTTCTGTCTGCTTTATTTGAAAAATACGTGATTTCCAATAACGGTGGTCACCGGCCGGCTGCGCACCCACCAGTTGCTGGTCTTCGCCGGGTTGTAGAAGCCCGTGGCCCCCAGGGAGGGATCGGACCCGTTCAAGGCCTCCTGAACCGCCCGGTGAGCCGAGGCCCCGGCGGGCAGGTTAATCCGCCCGTCCTGAACCGGCGAATACTGGTAGTAGCCGTTCACTACCTGCAGGATTACCTGGCGGACCGTGTTGGGATAGAGGGGGCTCTTCACCCGGTTAAGGACCGATGCCGCTACCGCCACCTGGCCCAGGTAGGGCTCCCCGGCCGCTTCGGCGTGAACCAGCCGGGCGAAAAGATCCAAGTCCGCCGCGGAAAGCTGCAGGCCGCTGGTAGGCGGCAGGCTGACGGGACCGGGGATATTCAGCAGCTGCCCCGGGTAAATAAGATGGGGATTGGAGAGGTTATTGGCCGCAATCAGGGAAGCCAGGCTGATACCGCAGCGCTGAGAGATCAGCCACAGAGTATCCCCGGCAACAACCTGGTACTGCCGGCCCGAGGCGCTGCCGCTCCCCGGAATGATTAGGGTCTGCCCCGGGTAGATCAGATTGCAGTTCCAGAGATTATTGGCCTTGGAGATGGCCTCCACCGTAGTGCCGAAGCGCTGGGAGATCAACCAGACCGTATCTCCCCATTGCACGGTATAGCGCTGCTGCGCCGCAGCGCTCCCGGGACCGATCAGCAGAGCAATCACTACCACCAGCAGACAGATCCTCAGGAACCTTCGGTTCATAAGTTAAGTAAACCTCCTTTGATACGCCTCCGGGGTTAGCTGACGGGTTAGGGACAGGAGTTATCCCTCCGTTTAGAACGGTTCACCCCCAAGAAAAATGGGTCCCCCGTATAAACAATTCGGCGTTATGTTAACTTGAGTATAGTTAAAAAAAAAGAACCTGGCAAACAGGCTCAGCGAAGACAAGGCTTCCCTATTGTTAATAAGCGATAACAAATTGTTAACATATCTTAAATATTGGCCTTTATCAGCCCGATGGTAATATGCGGCGCCATTTCATCCCGTTTCCACGCCCCGGTGGTGAACCAGTTCCGCCACCTTCTCCCCGGAAGAATCCATCCTGATGGCGACCACGTCGAAGCGGCAGGGGAGTTCTCGGCCCACCCTGTGCTGCAAATAATAAAGGGCCAGCTTCCTGAGCCTGGCCGCCTTGGCGGGGGTAATGGATTCCACGGCTTCCCCGAAACGGCGCCCCCGCCGGGTCCTTACCTCCACGAAAACCAGGACGCCTCCCTCCCTGGCCACAATATCGATCTCGCCCAGGGAGCAGCGGTAGTTGCACTCCAGGATGGCCAAGCCCTGGGAGAGCAGGTAGCGGCGGGCAGCCTTTTCTCCCGCCTCTCCCAGCTGCCGCCGGCTCAGTCCCATCCCGCCTCCCCCTCCTCTTCCGCCGGCGTCAGCCGGAAAGAGCGGCGGTGAACCGGGCAGGGGCCAAAATCGGCGATAGCCCGGCGGTGTTCCGGGGTGGGATAGCCCTTGTTTCGGTCAAACTGGTAGTGGGGATAGCGGCGGTGCAGCTTCAGCATCAAGCGGTCCCGGGTTACCTTGGCCAGAACGGAAGCGGCGGCGATGGAGAGGGAGAGCCCGTCCCCCCCCTTGAGGGCTTTCTGGGGCAAATCCAGCCCCCGGATGGGGAAGCCGTCCACCAGCACCATCTCCGGCTGCACTGGAAGGGCCGCCAGTGCCTTGCGCATGGCCTGCATGGTGGCCCCGTGAATGTTGAGGCGGTCGATGGTGGAGACGGAGCAAACCCCGATGCCGGTGGCCAGGGCCTGCTCCCGGATCTGCTGGTAAAGGCGCTCCCGCACCTCGGGCAAAAGCTTCTTGGAATCGTCGAGGCCGGCAATAGTCTTGCCGGGAGGCAGGATTACCGCCGCGGCGACGATGGGCCCGGCCAGGGGGCCGCGCCCCGCTTCGTCAACTCCGGCGATCAAGCGGATCCCCTGCTCCAGCAAAGCGCGCTCTTCCGCCAGCATCCTATGTAAGCGCCGCTCTTCCCGCTGCCGGCGCCCGACGCGCCTGCGGTAGCGCTGCAGCAGAATCCGGACCCCGGCCCGGCGGTCCCGGAGCAGGGCTTGTTCCTCTTCGGGGCTCAAGGTTGCCGCCTCCTCCAGGTAAGCGGCAATCTGGCTCAAGGTCATGCGCTCAAACATCTTCCTCCCCCTGCGCCTCCTCCTCTTCCGGCAAAGGCGGCTCCTCCAGGGTTAGAGGGCCCAGGCCCCCCCCCTGAAAATCCTTCAGCAGCAGGGCTGCCGCCCGCTCCCGGTCCACCTTGCCTCCCGGAAGCAGACATCCCAGGCGCTGCCCGATATGTTCCAGGAAAATTTCGGGAGGCTGATGCTCCGGCTCCGCCCCGGGATAGCGCCGGGAAAGGCGCCCGGCTTTTCCCCGCCGGACAAAGGCCTCCAGGAGCCAGAGAGCCAGCTTCTCGCCGCCGACAACCTCGGGAGGCAGCGCGCCCACGACCCCCAGGGGGAGCACCGTCTCGGGAGAGAGATCCGGCCACAGCACCCCGGGAGTATCCAGAAGCTCCACCCCGGGGAGAAGGCGGATCCACTGCTTCCCCCGGGTAATCCCGGGGCGGTTGCCGGTAGGGGCCACCCCGCGCTTAACCAGGTGGTTGATCAAGGTAGATTTTCCCACGTTGGGAATGCCGACGATCATAATCCGGAGGGGTCTTTTAATGCGGTAAGGCAGCAGGCTCCGGGCTTTCCCGTTTAAAAAGCGCATCAAGGAGGTAAGGGAGCGCTGCCGGTGAACGCTGTAAGCCATGGCCGGTATCCCCCGGCTTTCTAGGTAGGCAAGCCAGCGCTCTGTGGCGGAATTTTCGGCTTGATCGGCCTTGTGCAGCAGCACCAGCTGTTCCTTGCCGGCAATAAGGTCCGCCAGCCTGGGGTTATGGCTGCTCCGGGGAACGCGCGCATCCCTTAGCTCCACCACCAGGTCGATCACGCGCAGATCCTCCCGGAGCCGGCGCATGGTCCGGGCCATATTTCCAGGATACCAGCGGACCTCTTTCATTATTCCGCAACCTTTACTTCCAGGCTCCGGGCTTCCCAGATGGGCCAGAAGACGTACAGGGCCTTGCCCTTGATCTGCTCCAGGGAGACAAAGCCGACCGACGGGTCGCGGCTGTCCAGGCTGTTCATCCGGTAATCCCCCAGCAAAAAGACCGTTCCCGGGGGGACCACTACCGGGCCAAAATCCTGCGGTTCCATATCTTCCAGCAGGTACGGCTCTTCCATCAACTTCCCGTTCCGGAAAACCCGGCCGTCCTTGATCTCGATGGTGTCCCCTTCCACGCCTATAACCCGCTTGATAAAATCGCGGTGCGGTTCAAACTGGAAGACGACAATATCACCCGGCTGGGGGCTTTCGAAGCGGTAGATAAACTTGTTGACTACCAGCCGCTCATTTTCGTCCAAGGTGGGATACATGGATCGCCCTTCCACGACAAAAAACTCAAACAGAAAGATACGAATAAACAGGGCTACGGCCAAGGCAATCCCTATGGAGCGGATCCATTCCCAGATCTCTTTGGACTTGCTACTCATCTATTCATCCCAGCTTCTTTATAATGCTTTTTTCCACCTATTTCTCCCGCTTTTCCCGGATCCGGGCCGCCTTGCCCTTCAACTGGCGCAGGTAGTAGAGCTTGGCCCGGCGCACCCGGCCCCGCTTGACTACCTCGATTCGAGCAATCGCCGGGGAATGCAGGGGAAAGATGCGCTCCACCCCGACCCCGTAGGTAACCCGGCGCACGGTAAAGGTCTCCCGGAGGCCGGTCCCTTTCCGGCGAATAACCACGCCCTCGAATACCTGGATTCGCTCCCGGCTGCCCTCCACCACTTTAACATGAACCCGGACCGTATCTCCGGGAGCAAAGGAGGGGATGTCTTCCTTTAAATATTGCTTTTCAACCTCTTTGATTAAATCCACCGTCCAGACCTCCTCGAAAAATTACCCCTGATTTTCTTTCTCCAATTGTTCCAGATAAGCTCTATCTTCAGCCAACAAGTTGGCCTTTTTCAGCAAATCCCGCCTTCGTTCCCAGGTCAGCTTCAGAGCCTGGCGCCGCCTCCAGCGGGCGATCTCCCCATGGTTCCCCGAGAGAAGCACCGGCGGCACCTCCAGGCCGCGGTACACCGGGGGGCGCGTATACTGGGGATATTCCAGCAAGCCGGAGTTGAAAGACTCCTCCTGGACCGCCTCCTCGTCCAGGAGACCGGGCTGCAGGCGCACCACCGCATCGATTACCACCATGGCCGCCAGCTCGCCGCCGGTCAAGATATAGTCGCCGATGGAGATCTCATCGTCAACCAGGGCCAGCCTTACGCGCTCGTCGACTCCTTCATAGTGGCCGCAGAGGAAGATCAGGTGCTCCTGGGCGGCCAACTCCCTGGCCAGGTCCTGGTTGAACAGCCTTCCCCGGGGGCTCATCAGGATCACCCGGGGCCGGCCTCCGCTCTGCTCCTTCAGGGCCTCCACGGCCCGGAAAAGGGGCTCCGGCTTAAAAATCATCCCCTTTCCCCCGCCGTAGGGAGCGTCATCCACCTGGCGGTGCTTGCCGGGGGCAAAATCCCGCAGGTTCACCAGCCTGATCTCCACCAGGCCCCGGTCCACCGCCCTCTTGACCATGCTCTCCTGGAAGGGGCCCTGGAACATCTGCGGAAAAATGGTCACCACATCGATCTTCATCCCTATTTTACTCCTAAGCTACAGTTCTGCCAAGCCTTCGGGCAGCTCCACCACCATGGTTTTCTCCTCCAGGTTGACCTCCCGGACAAACTGCTTTACCGCGGGCAGGAGGAACTCCTTGCCCCGGGAATCCCGCACCAGGTAGAGGTCGTGCCCGCCGGTGGCGATGATATCCCGGACCTCTCCCAGGAGCGAGCCGTCGGCGGCTACCACCTTTAAACCCACGATCTGGTCCAGGTAGTAGCTCCCGGGGGGAAGAGGGAGGCGCTCCGCGGCAGGAATCAGGAGCAGGCTGCCCCTTAAGGCGGCCGCCTCTTCGGGGCTCTCTATGCCGGCCAGTTTAATCAACCAGAGCCGGCCGTGGACCGAGGCGCTCTCCACCTCCATGACCCGCCGCCTTCCATCCCGGAAAAGGGTAACCTGCTTCAGGCAGCGGCACCGTTCCGGAAAATCCGAGTATGGATAAACCTTAACGTAGCCGCGGACCCCGTAAGGAGACAGTATTTTACCGATTGTGGTCCATTCTTCATTCATCGTTCCGCCCCTTTTGGCTCCGGTTCTCCCTCTTTAGGGCATAATCTCCACCATCACCCGCTTGTTGTCCTTGTGGGCGGCAGCGCTAACCACCGTGCGAATGGCCTTGGCAATCCGGCCTTGCTTGCCGATAACCTTGCCCACATCCTCGGGGGCCACCCGCAGTTCCAGGATAATGGAACGCTCTCCTTCCACCAGTTGGACTTCCACTTCATCGGGATGGTCAACCAGTGCTTTGGCAATCTGCTCCAGCAGCAATTTCATCGCGATAACCTCCCGCATGACAGCTATTTGGTCAAGCCTGCTTTGTCGAACAGGGCCTTAACCGTATCGGAAGGCCTGGCGCCACGGGAAAGCCAAAGCTGTGCTTTCTCGGTATCGACCTCGAAGGTGGTGGGCTTCGTGGTGGGATTGTAGTAGCCAATCTCCTCGATGAACCTGCCGTCCCTGGGGAAGCGGGAGTCGGCCACGACAATGCGGTAGAAAGGTCTCTTCTTGGCGCCCATCCTCTTTAGCCTAATCCTTACTGCCAATTAATTCACCTCCGTAGATGTTACCACGGGAAGAAGGGGAAGCCCCTTCTCCCTTTCTTAAATTGCTTGAAACCCTTTTTCTGCATGGCCCCCATCTGCTTGACCAGCTTCTGCATCTGGGCAAACTGCTTCAGCAGCCGGTTCACATCCTGAACGGTAGTGCCGCTGCCTATGGCGATGCGGCGCCGCCGACTGTTATTAATGATGGACGGGTTTTGGCGCTCCTCCCTGGTCATGGAGTTAATCATGGCCTCGATCTTCACCAGCTGCTTTTCGTCCACGGCCAGCTGCCTCACTTCCCGGGGCAGCCGCCCCGCACCGGGGAGCATATCCAAAATGCTTTCCAAGGATCCCATGCTGCGCAGCTGCTGCAACTGATCCCGGAAATCATCCAGGGTAAACTGCTGGCGCCGCAGCTTCTCCTCCAACTCCTGGGCCTTGGCCCGGTCGAGGCTGGCCTCCGCCTTCTCGATGAGGGAGAGGACGTCGCCCATGCCCAGAATCCGGGAGGCCATCCGCTCCGGGTGGAAGGGCTCCAGGGCGTCGGTCTTCTCCCCTACCCCCACAAACTTGATGGGGCAGCCGGTCACAGCCCGCACGGAGAGAGCGGCCCCGCCCCGGGTATCCCCGTCCAGCTTGGTCAGGATCACCCCGCTTAAACCGATGGCCTGGTGAAATGCCGCCGCGGCGTTGACGGCATCCTGGCCGGTCATGGCGTCCACTACCAGAAGAATCTCCTGCGGCCGGATCCGGTCCCGGATCTCCTGCAGCTCCGCCATCATTATCTCGTCCAGGTGCAGCCGACCGGCGGTATCCAGGATCACGTAATCGTACCCTTCCCGCTTGCTCTCTTTTACCGCCTCTTCGCAGATCTGCAGAGGCTTGGCGTTTGCATCGCTATAAAAGGGAATGCCGGCGCTGCGGCTTAAAATCTCCAACTGTTGAATGGCCCCCGGCCGGTAAATGTCCGCCGCCGCCAGCAGCGGGCGGTGCCCGTGGCGGCGCAGGTAGTGGGCCAGCTTTATGGCCGAAGTGGTCTTGCCGGAACCCTGAAGGCCCACCAGCATGATCGTGGTAGGCGGCGATCCCGAGGCCAGGCGGCTCTGCTCCTGGCCCATGAGCCGGGTCAGCTCCTCGTGGACAATCTTAACCACCTGCTGGCCAGGAGTCAGGCTCTGCATTACCTCGTGGCCTACGGCCCGCTCCCTGATGGAGGCGACAAAGTCCTTAACCACTTTAAAATTAACATCCGCCTCCAGGAGAGCCAGGCGGATCTCCCGCATGGCCAGGTCCACATCCTTCTCGGTCAACTTGCCCTTGCCCCGCAGGCTGCGCAGGGCTTTTTGTAATTTTTCCGCCAGGTTGCTAAGCATATTCATCCCCAGTTTAGTTTAAATTAAAGTTTTTGGAGCAGCTCGTGGACCAGTTCCTGCAAGCGGCGCCGGTCGCCGGCCTCCAGCTCCTGTTTCTGGAGGATACTCTCGGCCTCCACCAGCCGCTCCTGCTGGAACTTGAAATATTGCCACAGCCCCAGCTTCTGCTCCAGCTCTTCCAAGGTGCCTACGGCTCTCCGGATCAGATCATACACCGCCTGCCGGCTAATGCCAAACTCGGCGGCGATCTCCCCCAGGGAGAGATCCTCCCGGTAGTAAAGGTCCAGCACCTGCCGCTGGCGCCCGGTCAAAAGGGGACCGTAAATATCGAAAAGCAGGTTGACCCGATTCAGCCGTTCAAGCATGGCCACTCCTGTCAAGGATTAAACCTTTACATAGTGTAGCAGATGGCTTTCAAAAAAGCAAGTTTCATTATTTTGTTGGTGCCTGGCACGTCAACTTTGTCAACTTTATTGAATTTTCTGACTTCAGTCCAGCGGAGGCGGACCTAAGGGAATATTTGCGGTGCCTGGCACGTTAACTTTGGGGAAAAAGTTGTTTTGTTGACACCCCCTTCCATCAAGGGATATATTTGAAGCAAGGGGCAATAGCAGATTTCTCTGGAAGTCGCCGCCTTTGTTCGCACTTAACCAACAAAAAAAAGGAAGGAGCAACCAATAATGATTATCGATGTTCATCAACACTGGGAGCCGGAATTCATGTTGAAAGACTTCATCCCCTTCATCTGCAAGTTCATCCAGGACATGTACATCAGCTTGAAATGCCCCCCAGTATCCCTGGAGGAGATTGAGAAAGAGTATAGCTACCTGGCCAACGACCCTTACGGGGAGCGCCTGGTTGAGCATATGGAGAAAAGCGGGGTGGACAAGGCGGTGGTTTTTGTCTGGGACCGTCCCGCTTTTACCGATGAAACAATCATGGAAACCAACAAGAGAATCGGCGAAATGGGGCGGCGCTTTCCCGAAAAGCTGATCCCCTTCGCCAGCATAAATCCCACCCGGGAAAAGGCCCCGGAAATGTTAAAAAAGTGCATTGAAGACTACGGCCTAAAAGGAATGAAATGGCATCCCGATGTTCCACCCTTCAATCCCTCGGACAAAAAGAATTACCCGCTGCTAAAAGTGATGGATGATTACAAGCTGACCCTGATTACTCATACGGGTTCCCTGCCGATACCGTCCAAGGGCCTGTACGCCCATCCGCTGCTTCTGGATGAAATCCTGGTGGACTTCCCCAATATCAACATTATCGCCGCCCACAGCGGCTGGCGGTGGTGGCCGGAACTGGCCGGGATCATGGAGTGGAAGCCGCGGATCTACGGCTGCCTGACCGAGTGGCAGCTTTTGGCGGTAGCAGATTACGACAAGTTCTGCCGCACCCTGCGGAGCATGATCGACCAGATGGGCATCGACCGCTTGATGTGGGGGACCGACAATCCCAGCTTTACGGCCCTCGTTCCCGTCAAGAAGTGGATCGAGATCATTCAAGGGCTTCCGGAAAATGCCCCGGAGGGGATCCATTTCACCAGGGAAGAAGTGGAGGCCATCCTGGGAGGCAACGCCCAGCGCCTCTTTAATATCACAGCATAAAGAGCCGTATTCTTAACCCTTGATCCGTTGAGCATTTGCGGCTACATTATGGCTATATTTTGAAGAGATGCAATCATTTACCGGGGAGCGTGAAACTATGGCTTCAAGTGCGGCGGGAACTGCGGCGGGCGCAGCTATCGCCAACGCCGTCAAGGCCTCCGGGGCGATCATCAGGGTGGAGCCGGCAGACTTTCAAACCCTGGTGGAAAAAAATGAGAAACCCCTGGTAGTGGTGTCCAGAAGCACCCTGTTTGTTACCAGCTACAGTTATCTTACCGCTTACCGGGGCTTGATCTTTTTTACCAGGTCCCGGACACCGCTCATGTTCAAGAGCGCTGCGGAAATCGTAACGGCCAAAAGGATCTGGATCCCCACCTAAATCGCGGTGCCTGGCACGTCAACTTTGTCAACTTGATTGAATTTTCAGATATTTATGATGTGGCTACGGATTTGATGATCTGCAGCGCTTTTTCAATATCCTGACGGCTTACATCCTTGTGGGTGGTCAGCCTTACCTTCCCCTGGCCGAAGGCGATGATGCGCACTCCCCGGGCCTCCAGGGAGGCGACCAACTCCTCTACGGGGAAGAGGGTAAACTCCGCCACGACGATATTGGTCTCCACCTCGGCGGGATCCAGGAGGAAGCCGGGCAACTCCGCCAGCCTCTCAGCCAGGTAGCGGGCGTTTTGATGATCCTCGGCCAGGCGATCCACCATTTCCTGGAGAGCGATGATCCCCGGGGCGGCGATAACCCCGGCCTGGCGCATTCCCCCGCCCAGGCGCTTTCGCCAGCGGCGCGCCTCGGCAATCCAGGGGGCGGGCCCCACCAGCACCGAGCCCACGGGAGCCCCCAGCCCCTTGGAGAGGCAAATCTGCACCGTGTCGGCCCGGGCGGCATATTCCCGGGCCGGGATCTTCGAAGCCACGGCGGCGTTGAACAGGCGCGCCCCGTCCAGGTGGACGGGGATGCCCCGCCCGGCGGCCACCTGATACACTTCCTCCATCGCCGCCAGGGGGATCACGGCGCCTCCCGCCCGGTTATGGGTGTTCTCCAGGCAGACCAGGGCGGTGGGAGGAGCATGGATATCGTCTTCTCTCACCGCCGCCGCCACCTGGTCGCCGCTGAGGGTGCCTCTCCGGCCGGGCAAGGCGCACAGTTGCACGCCCGCCAGGGCGGCGGCGGCACCGGCCTCGTAGCAGAAGATGTGGGATTCCCGCTCCAGGATCACCTCCGTCCCCGGGCGGCAATGGGTAAGCAGGGCCACCTGGTTGCCCTGGGTGCCGCTGGTAACCAGCAAGCCCGCCTCCTTGCCCAGCATCTCCGCCGCCAGCTCCTCCAGCCGGTTCACCGTGGGATCTTCGCCATAGACATCGTCTCCCACCTCAGCCTCGGCCATCGCCCGGCGCATGGCCTCCGTGGGCTTGGTAACGGTATCGCTGCGCAAATCGATCATCCTGAATCCTCCCTTGCTTCCTCAGCCGGGGATGCCCGGTAAAATAATAAAATTTAGAATAAAAAAGTTCCCGGAGTCCCGGGAACCGCAGCCGTCTATTGGTTCAGTTTTTTCAACAGCAGTTCGTTCACCAGCCGGGGGTTGGCCTTGCCCCTGGTGGCCTGCATCACCTGGCCCACCAGGAAGCCCAGGGCCTTCCCCTTCCCGGAGCGGTAGCTTTCCACCCCCTCGGGGTTCTCGGCGAGCACCCGGTCGATCACCTGCTCCAGCTCCGCCTGGTCGGTTATCTGCAGCAGCCCCTCTTCTTCCACTATCTGCCGGGGGGATTTCCCCGTGGCGAAAGCCTTTTCCAGGACCTCCTTGGCGATCTTGCCGCTGATTACCCCTTCCTCCACCATGCGGAGAAGCTCCGCCATCCGTTCAGGGGTAAAGGCGGTCTCTCCGGGCTCCAGCCCGGCGGCATTCAACTGGGCCATAAAATCGCCCATGATCCAGTTGCTGACTACTTTTGGCTTGTTGTACAGCTTCAGGCAGGCCTCAAAGTAATCGGACAGGCTGCGGGAAGCGGTAAGCACCCCCGCATCGTAGGCCGGCAGGCCGTAGTCGGCAACATAGCGGGCGGCCCTGGCGTCGGCCATCTCCGGAAGACTCCTCCTGGCCGCCTCCACCTCTTCCGGGGCCAGGACCACGGGGGCCAGTTCCGGATCGGGGAAGCAGCGGTAATCGTGGGCCTGAAGCTTGCCGCGCATGCCCAAAGTCTCCTGGCGGTTTTCCTCCCAGCGGCGGGTCTCGGGAAGAATCTCCTTCCCCGCCCGCAGCAGTTCTTCCTGGCGCCGGATCTCATACTCCAAGGCTTTTTCCACCGCCTTAAAGGAGTTCATATTCTTCAATTCGATCTTGGCGCCCAGTTCGCTGCTGCCCGCGGGGCGCAGGGAGATATTGGCGTCGCAGCGGAGGCTCCCTTCTTCCATCTTGCAGTCGGAGACCTGGGCGTACTGCATAATGCTCTTTAGCTGCTCCAGGTAGCGGCGCGCCTCCCCCGGGGAGCGCAGGTCCGGCTTGGTCACGATCTCGATTAAAGGAACCCCGGCCCGGTTGTAGTCCACGTAGCTGCAGTCCCCCGACGGGGCGTGGACCAGCTTCCCGGCGTCCTCCTCCATGTGCACCCGGTCGATGCGGACCTTTTTCCGCCGCCCCCGGTCATCTTCTATTTCCAGGAAGCCGTTGCTGCCGATGGGGACAAAGAACTGGGAAATCTGGTAGCCTTTCGGCATATCGGGATAAAAGTAGTTTTTCCGGTCGAAATAGCTCTCCAAGGCGATATCGCAGTTCAAGGCCAGGGAAGCCGCCAGCGCTTTCCGCACCGCTTCCTCGTTCAAACAGGGCAGAGCCCCCGGGAAGCCCAGACAGACGGGACAAGTATTGGTGTTGGGCTCCGGGGTAAACTCGTTGGGACAGGAGCAGAAAAGCTTGCTGCGGGTCATCAGCTCCACGTGCACTTCCAGGCCGATTACCACTTCGTATTCCATGGACATCTTCCTTCCTTAACTGATCCCTGCCGGGGGAGTTTTAAACCGCTTGGCGACCCGGGAAGCCAGCCCGGCCAGCTGCCCTTCGCTGAAAGGAGGCCCTACCAGCTGCAGCCCCACCGGGAGAGAGTCCAACTCCCCGGCGGGCACGCACAGGGAGGGGAAGCCGGAAAGAGTGACGGGAGCGGTAAAGGCATCCTGGGCGTAGGCCTCCAGGAAGCTCTTGGCGCCCTCCACGGGCCCCGCCGGACTTGCGGCAGCCGGCAGCATCAGGAGATCGCAGCTCTCCAGGGCGTCGCTAAAGCCCTTGCGGACCAGATTCCATACCTTCTGGGCCTGCCGGTAGATGTCCTGGAAGGCTTCCCGGCTTAACAGGTAGGTCCCGATGACGCTGCGGCGCTTCGCCTCTTCTCCCAGGGTCAGGCTCCGGGTCCGGAAGTACCACTCCTCCAGGTCCTCTCCCTGGTAGGGGGTGCCGAAGCGTATGCCGTCAAAGCGGGCCAGGTTGGAAGAGGCTTCGGCCACGGCCAGCACATAATAGGCCTGCAGGGCTTCCTGGAAAAGGGGTAGTTCCACCTCCACAAACCGGGCCCCGGCGGCGGCATAGCTCTCCCGGGCCTTTTCCAGGAGGGAGCGCACCCCCTCCTCCAGCCTTGCAAATACCGCCCGGGGAAAGCCGATCTTTATCTCCCCGGGAGCGCTCTCCCGGTAAGCCGGTCCTTCCCTGACCGCCGCCGTGGCGGCGTCCCGCCTGTCGTAGCCGGCCATCAGCTTCAAGGCGGCAAAAACGTCTCCGGCCTCCCCGGCCACCAGCCCCACCCCGGCAAAGGAGGAGGCGAAAGTGGCCAGGCCGTAGCGGGAAACGGTGCCTGCTCCCGGCCGCAGCCCGAAGAGGCCGCAGAAGGAGGCCCCGGTGCGCAGGGAGCCGCCCGTATCGGAACTCAAGCCCAGGAGGCACTGCCCGGCGGCCACCGCCGCCGCGGCGGCGTCGCCGGCCACCCGTTCCCGGTCCCAGGGATTCAGAGTGGGGCCGGCAAAAGAACTGGCGGTGGTAGAGCCCAGGCCGAACTGGTCCAGGTTGGTCTTACCCACCACCACCGCCCCGGCCTCCAGCAGCTTCTGCACCGCCGCCGCATGGGCGGGGGGGCGGAAATTTTTCAAAGCCGCGGCACCCCAGCTGGCCGGCTGGTCCCGGAACCAGAGATCGTCCTTTACGGCCACCGGCACCCCGGCCAGGGGGAGTTGCTCTCCCGCCTCCAGCTTTTGGTCCACCAGGTCGGCCTGTCGGAGAGCCTCTTCTTTAAAAATATGGATAAAGGAATTAAGGGACCCGTTAAGGGCGGTACAGCGATCCAGGAAAAAGGCAACCAGCTCCCGGGCGGATAGTTCCTTCTTTCTCACCGCCTGGGCCGCTTGGAGAGCCGTCAGCTTATGCAAATCCACCGTCAATCCCCCTTATGCCCTATTCGATAACGGGAGGAACCCGGTAATATCCGCCTTCAAAGGTTTCGGCAACCCGGCGCAAGCTCTCCAGGTCCCCGCTTTCGGGCCGGTCCTCCCTGAGCACGTTGACCCCCTGGAAGCTGTACTGGAGGGGCTCAATTCCCGCCGTCTCCACGGCCAGGAGAGGTGCCAGCCACTCCTGGAAGCGAGCCAGGTCGGCAGCCAACTGCTCTACTTCTTCAGGGCTAAAATCTATTTTTATAGCCCGGATGGCATTCTCCACAGCGCTCCGGTAATCGGACAATGGGCTCACCTTCCCCCCTGTAATCTCCGCAGACATTATAGCACAATTTAGCAGGCAATAAAAACAATCTATCCATACCGGCAATAGCCCGGCAAAGGGGGCAAAGGGGCAACTGGCAAGCCCCGGCAAAATAAAAGGATGCCAAGAAATAAAGGTAATTGTGGAACGGTTAAAGGAAAAATAAAGCGAATATCGACAAGGGGAAAAGGGAAAGGGAAATCGCAGGCTTTTTTTGCTTTTTGCGCTGCAGCGTTTCGAAGCCTAAAGTGTTTCAGAAAAGCGTCCGGCCGGGCCGGGCGGCAACGGCGGCGGGAAGGCGCCCGGGGGCCTTTCCAGCAAAGGGAAAAGCCCCGGCCAGCCGGGGCCGCAAAAACTCATTAACCGGCGTCGAAAATCTCTTTTACAGAATTCTTCAACAGGAAGATGATGGTGACGGCCCCCAGGATTGTCCCGTAGGGCACCAGCAGGCACTCCAGGGCGGAGACCACAAAACAAAAATTGTAATGAGAGCGCTTCTGCAGGTAAAGGCCGCAAAAAATCATTAATATGCCCAGGACCCAGCCCAGAACAACCAAAAGGGAGAAAATAACCAGCACCAGCCAGCCGACCAATTCAGGAATGGGAGGCAGCGGCCCGCAAAACCATTCCAAATCCAGGCGGCCCTGGAGGATGGCGGCGGCGATAATGATGGGAACAATCAGCAGCGTGGCCAAAAGGAGGTTCAGGCCGGCCAGAATAAAGTGAAATATGGCCAACAAGTCAAGGTTGCGGGCGTCCCGGTTAATCTTTCTCACCCACCTTAATTTTTAACATTTGCATTATCCATTCCCGGCTCCGGTTTTAGTCCCGGCGCGGTTACTACAAGCCGTTCGCGACCATGCTTTAAGGGTATTAAGCCAATAACTTCGTCCTTTTAAATATTATATATGGGAAAGAATCCCCTTTTTAATCTAACAAGGCGGAGACGAAGGCATGGGGATCAAAGGGGTTCAGATCCTCCATCTTTTCGCCGATCCCGATGTAGCAGACGGGTACCTGAAGGGCGCTCTGCACGCCGACCACGATGCCGCCCCGGGCGGTGCCGTCCAGCTTGGTTAAAACCAGGCCGGTAATGGGGACGGCCTGGTTAAAGCTGCTGGCCTGGGCAATACCGTTCTGGCCGGTGGTGGCGTCGATAACCAGGAGCACTTGGTGGGGCGCCCCGGGATGACAGCGGCCCACGACCCGGTAAATCTTGTTCAGTTCGTCCATAAGATTGGTCTTGGTATGCAGGCGGCCGGCGGTGTCGCCGATGACCACGTCCACTTTCCGAGAGCGGGCGGCATTCAGGGCGTCGAAGAAGACGGCGGAGGGGTCCGACCCGGGCTGCTGCTTGATGATCTCCGCCCCCACCCGGTCCGCCCAGATCTGCAGCTGCTCGATGGCCGCCGCCCGGAAGGTATCCCCGGCTACCAGGAGCACCTTCTTCCCCCGGGACCGGTAAAGGTGGGCCAGCTTGGCCGCCGTAGTAGTCTTCCCCGAACCGTTGACCCCGATCAAGAGAATGACCAGTGGCGGCTGGTCGGGCTCCCTCTCTTCCCGGGGCAAGTCCAGGAGCCGGATGATTTTCTGCTGCAGGAGTTCCTTCACCTGGGCCCGCTCCCTGATCTTCTCCTGGCGCACCTCCTGGCGCAGTTCCTCCAGCAGTTTCAGGGTGGTCTCCACCCCCACGTCCCCGGAGATCAGGGTCTCTTCAATCTCTTCATAAAAGCTCTCGTTGACTTCCCCCTCCCTGAACAGGCTGTTCAGGCGGCGGGCAAATCCATCGCGGCTCTTGGCCAGACCTGCTTTTAGGCGCTGAATTATGCTCATAGACAGCGACTCCTTAACTGGCTTTTTCTTTAGGCTTCAGGGAGACCAGGCGGGAGACGCCCGACTCGGGCATGGTTACGCCGTAAAGCACATGGGCCGCCTCCATGGTCCGCTTCCGGTGGGTAATCAGGATAAACTGGGTCTCCTTGGAGAGCGCTTCGATATAGTTGGTGAACCTGGTCAGGTTGGCATCGTCCAGGGACGACTCGATCTCATCCAGGAGGTAAAAGGGAGCCGGCTTGTAGCGCAGAATGGCAAAAATCAAAGCCAGGGCGGTCAGCACCTTCTCCCCCGTGGAGAGGAGGGAGATGTTCTGCAGCTTCTTCCCGGGAGGCTGGGCAATAATTTCAATGCCCGACTCCAGGAGATTCTCGGGGTCCGACAGCTTCAGAAAAACCTGCCCCCCGTCGAACAGTTCTTGGAATACCTCCTGGAAGTTCTTCTCGATGACCTTGAAGGTCTCCATAAAGTGGTGTTCCATCTCGCGGTCGATCTCGGCCAGAACTTCGTGCAGGGAAAGCTCGCCCTTTTTCAAGTCCTCCTGCTGCTCTTGGAGAAAGCCGATCCGGTCCTGGAGCCTCTGCAGCTCGTCGATGGCGCCCAGGTTGACCTCGCCCAGGCTTTCCATCTCCTCCTTGAGGATCCCCATCTGCCGCTCGCACTCCCCGGCATCAAAATCGGGCTCCA
>LSQX01088903.1_pt2 | contig 41344 bp, 33 predicted proteins | sample 654561 | NCBI WGS metagenome assembly LSQX01 (sample SAMN04489861, study PRJNA283612) | anaerobic digester metagenome | isolation source: 4 biogas reactors fed with cattle manure at either 37C or 55C with and... | place: Denmark: Kongens Lyngby | collected 2014 | reverse complement strand
TTACTTACCGTAATGTTTCAATCTTTAAAAGCCTCCCGTATTTGGTTTCATTTACGTTTCATAATAACACTTTTTTCGGAAATTGCAAGACATTTTAACGAAAATAATCTTGGAATATTGCATAAAAAAATCCGCCGGCGAAACCGGTTATTAATTAAAATGACAACATAAAAATATATAAAAACACAGAAAGTCCTTGACTTTTTGTCCGCTTAATCGTAAAATATTAAAGCAGAGTAAAAAGGTCTGCGTTTTCAGTGCCCTGCGAACGGGGAGTTGACGCCGGGACGAAGAGAAAAGTAACCCTTTTCCGCGGTAGACCTTTTGCATCCCGCTGTATTTGACGCTTTTTGCGCCTTACTACGGATATTTGCTTCTCTGCACCATCGTAAAAAAACGAGAGGTGTATTTTATTATGTCAAAGAAACTGCTTGACAAAAAGAATTTCCGTAAGATTGGAATTATCGTAATGTGTCTCGGGGCGGTTTTCGCCGCCACCATGGTCTTTTTGGTTACGGGAAGCGCCCTTGTTATATCCCTTGCCGTGGGCATAACCGTGGCGGTGGCGGGGGTTATAATGATTATCGTGGCGTACAGCACCCTGCCGGGGGAGCTTCCTCCTGCCGACTACCGGAACGCCACCATCAAGCTTACCCTGTGCGCCATGTTCATCGGCCTTGCCGCGCTGACAAAGCTGTTTTCCATAACCATACCCATATTCGGCTCCGCCGGTATGAGGGTGGGATTCGGCGGGGTATTCACCACCTTTCCGGCAATCCTTTTCGGTCCCCTTTACGGCGGCATTACCTCGGCGGCGTCGGACATCATCGGCTGGTTTATCGACCCCCAGGGAGGATACAATCCCCTGTTCACCCTCACCGCCTTTATCGGCGGGGTCATTAAGGGGCTTATCTGGATAACCCTGAAGAAGGCAAACCCCGGGAAGTTAAGACGTGCCTTTACCGTCTGCTTTGCCTTAATTCTTGTTATAGGAACCGCTTTCTATATCTCCTTTGCCGTCGACGGGATAAGCAGAAGTATTATCGCCGAAACGGAGGAAATGCCCTCCAAAGGCCTTGCCAACAACCGTAAAAACTCCTTTCTGACAAGCCTTATCATAAAGCGGGTGAGGGTAAGCGATACCTACACAATAACCGATATTTCCGACAGGGAATCGGTGATTATACCGGGAAAGGCATCGGTTGACGGAGCAAACGGCAACGTAGCCCTTGGGGAAAAAGCCTTTGAGGGCAACGACAGCATAAAGGAAGTTTACCTTGCCGATTCCCTAACCTCCTTCAACGGCAGTTCCCTTAAGGGAAAAGACATTATCATTTATCTTACCGAAAACTGCAAAGCCCTTGAGGAGGTGAAAAAGTCGGGGCTTGAATATGCCCTTGTGGCTTCGGTTGACGAACGCACCATCGTAATGCGCTCCGACAATATGGTGTTTAATGAACTCACCTTCGTTTCAAACAACAAATATGCCAAAAACCTTGCCGGGAACGTAAACTATGTGGCCTTCGGCTTAACCCTTGTGGGGGTGTTGGGGCTTGCGGCGGTATTGATTGAATATCTCCTGTCAAGGCGGAGCGGAACCAAGACCAACAAAACCCAGGGAGTAAGGATTTTCACCGCCATTTTTACGGCGGAAATAATCCAGACCACTATAAATACGATTATACTTAAGGAACTGACCTATAAGAATGACTGGGCGGCTTATCCCTTTATGATAGTCTGGATACCCCGGGCGGCGGAGGGGCTTATAATCTGCCTGATTCAGGCCTATTTCATAGCCCTGCTTTATACGTTGCTGATGGGTAAAACCGGCGCTTTAAAATTGCCCAAAAGGTAAAAAAAAGGTATTGACAAACAAAAATTTGCGTGTATAATGAAATAGCTGTCTTGCAAAAGGCCAACTTTTTTAGGCAGAAACCTTCGCAAAACAGCCATATGCGGCTGTGGCGGAACTGGCAGACGCGCACGTTTGAGGGGCGTGTGGGCAACCGTATGGGTTCAAGTCCCATTAGCCGCACCAGAAAAAAGCACTTGCAGCGGCAAGTGCTTTTTTCAGCTAATCCGATGGAGTAAAGTCTGAGCAAAGATTCGGAGTAACACCGGTAATATTAAATTAAAAGAATATCTGCGGGTATGGCGGAAATGGCAGACGCGTCGGACTTAGGATCCGATGGGCGACCGTGTGGGTTCAACTCCCACTACCCGCACCAGAAAAAAGCACTTGCGTAAGCAAGTGCTTTTTTCAACGAAATTTGCCCTGCGGGCAAGTGAAATAGCTCCGCTGTGAAATATTTGCTTTGCAAATGTGAAATATTCGCTAACGCGAATGTGGGCAAATTTCATTTCACATTGCGACGAAGGAGCAATATTTCACAATTCACGAAGTGAATTATTTCACATTCGGCAACGCCGAATATTTCACTTGAAATGCTAACGGTTTTATGATATAATAACGGCAGAAAGGCGGTGAAAATATGAGTTGGAACGAATTTTACAAATCAATTCAAGAGGCATATCATATAGAAGACGAAACCACTGTAAGAAAGACACCATTTGAGAATATCATTGAACTCACCTCGGAAGAATTGATTTTCAAAAACGATTACGGTAAGACTGAAAAAATCAATCTCGACGAATGCGCTAAAAACTATGATTTGGCGCAAGGCATATCGCCTGAACAACGAGAAGGTAGATTAAAATGCATTGGTGGCAGATGTTTTCCTTTTTTTGAATTTTTCACTCCTACTCACCATACAAGGTTTTACATACCATTGAAGAAAACGGCATTCACTCGATTCTTGAAAAAGATCGGTTGGGATCCGTACACAAAGCAGTTTTCAGAATACTATGCATTTCAAAGGAAGCTTAATGCTTTAGGATTTACTTCCCTTGATTTGACGTAAGAGTTCAAAATATAAAAGCTCAATTTGCTAACTATATGTGGTGTACTTTTAGTCGTTCTTACCCCACTTTACGCACCTTTTGGTCGCTCTTTCGCATAAAGAAAAGTCGCATTATTGCGGCTTTTCTTTTTGTACTATTCATTTTCTCTTGCGTTTCCGAAGCGACTTTTCCAGTGAAGAGATAATAGAAGAAAGTTGTATAATAAAAGCGGACACCCAAAAGAGTGAATGATATAATAACTTGAAAAGTGTTTAAAATGAAGAGGACATACACAAAGAAATTTAAAATCAAAACCTGCCAACAGGTTCGGAAAGACGGAATAAAGCCATCTGTAGCGGCTGAAAAGTTAGGCATAAATGCGGTCATGCTGTATCGGCGGATGGAGGAATACCGTTTAAACGGTGTAAATGCTTTCATAGGCAAAGGCCGTTTGCTACATTCAAATTGACTTTTAATTCTTTCTGTTGTAATATTTATTTAAACACTAACGGAAAGGCGGGTTATTATGCGGTTAATTAAAACAATTTCGGCGTTATTCCTTATTCCGGCAATGCTTTTTGTATTGTTTTCCTGCGTCGGCGATGGGGAAGAAAGCCGGGAGGTTTCCCGGGAATCAATCGAATCCGAACAAACCGACATCAGCGAAAGCAATAGCGAATCCAGCGCCGAGGAATCGGTCTATACCCCCGAATTAAAGGACTTGGACGACAGGGAAATAAGGTTTTTGGTGGCGGGAAGCGGTTATTCCTATTACGAATCCTTTGAAATTTATGCCGGAGAAACCGCAAACGAAACCATAAACGACGCGGTGTATGAGAGAAACCAGATAATTCAGGACAAATACAACTGTATCATAACCGCCGACAAGTCAAACAACGTGGCTAACGACATGCGGACATATGTTTCCGCCGACCTTGACGAATACGACGTGTATATGCCCATGATAAACGATGCGGTTAGGCTGGTGGGCGAAGGTCTGATGCTTGATCTGAAGGAACTTACCGGTCTGAAGCTTGACAAACCCTGGTGGGACCAGAAGGCAAAGGAAGGCCTTGAGGTAAACGGCAGGCTGTATTTTGCCACCGGCGACATATCGGTCCTTGACAACGACTGCACCATGGTTATGTTCTTTAATAAAAAATTAGCCGGTATGTATCAGGTAGGCGACTTTTATCAGATGGTCAGGGACAGGGAATGGACCCTTGACAAGGTCTATGAGCTGAGCAAATCCTTTGCCCAGAATCTTGAGGACGACACCGTCTGGGACAACCGTGACAACTACGGTCTTCATGTGGCATTCAACGCACCTCATTCCTTTTACTTCGGCTGCGGCGGCGCTATTGCGGAAAAGGACAACGAAGGCAATCTGATAATAACCATCGCCGACGAAAGAAATCAGGACATTTTAGGTGATGTGTTCGATATCGCCTACAAGCCCGACGTGCTTACAAATAAGCTTCCCGGCTGCGACACCTTTGAGAGTATCTGCGAAATGTTTTTAAACGAGCAGGTTATGATAACCACCTTCGCCCTGATTGACATAAAAGCTTTCAGAAATGCCGAGGGCTTTGATTTCGGAATCCTCCCCTATCCCCTTTACAATTCAAATCAGGAGGAATACCGTTGTCTTGTTTCCACCGCCCTTGTCCCCTGTATAACCATACCCTCCAACTGCGTTGAGCCGGAGGACGTGGCGGCGGCTGTGGAGGCAATGGCCTTTTATTCGGTTGACACCCTTACAAGGGCATACTACGAAAAAACCCTGAAGGGAAGGGATCTGGTGGACGAGGATTCCGAGGAAATGCTGGATATTATCTTTTCCTCAAGGGTTTACGATCTGGGCTTTATCTACAACTTCGGCGGGGTGGGAAATCTTATCCAGGAAATGAACAACGCAAGCTCTTCGGATTTCGCCTCATACTATGAAAGAATTGAAAGCAAGGTCAAGGCCGAGCTGGAAGAAACTATCGACAAATTCAACTGACGGGTGAAAAAATGGATAAATATATTAAAAGCGTGGACAAATGCCTTGACTGGATTGAAAGCCAGATGCTTTCCTTCAACCGGGGAAGCGTGGGGGTTTACGAACGGATCAGGATAAACGTGAACCGGCGGGTTAACTGGACCCGCCCCGACTGCAATGCTGAAATCGCAAGGGTTTACCTAAAGCGGAACCGGGAAGAGTCAGGGGATGTGTTCGAAAATATTATAAACTGGCTGTTTTCGGTTCAGGACAACCAGCCCATGTCGGCATGGTACGGTTCCTTCCCCTTCTTTTTGGACGACGGGGAGATTATTTCCCCCAACGGTCAGGCAAGATGGCAGAACGACAACGGCAAGATACTTATTTCCCTGCTGGATATGTATCTTCTTACATATGAGGAAAAGTACAGGGATTCGGCACTTAAGCTTGCCTCCTACTGGCTTAAGATACAGCGTCCCGAAGGGTACTTCATGCAGTATGACCGGGGAATAACCCAGAGTTCCTACCGAGGCCCCTGCATGGTGTTCTGGCTTGCCGCCGGAATGGCGATGTGCTACGGATTGACCGGAGAGGAAACATACCTTGAAAGCGTCAGGAAAGCGTTAAACTGCCTTCTGCCTTTGCAAAGGGAAAACGGAAGATGGACCACCACCTATGAGCTTATACGGCGGGAGGACTGGCGGCCTGCCTCCTCCGAAGCCTCAATTGCCCTTTTCTGCCTTGGGAGGATATTGAAATACATCCCCGACGATGAGTATAAAAAGGCCTTTTACAATGTCGGGGATTATGTGCTGTCAATCCGGCATAAAAGCGGGGGGATAATGAATTCCGACGAAGAGGGTATAAAAGCCTCCCTGCAGGAAAACCCCGTAATCTGCGATCTGGTTTACACCCAGGGCTTTGCCCTTATGGGATTAAACGAGGCATACTCCCTTACCGGGGACATAAAGTATCTTGACGGGGCAGTAGGGCTTGCCGATTTTCTGGTTTCGGTCCAGTGTGACGGCGAATCCCCCCTTTGGGACGGGGCATGGCGGGGGGCATACAACCCCGAAAATAACAGATGGGAAGGCAGGGCAAACCAGAACAACGATATAGACGAAGGGGGAATGTACTCCGTCTATACCGGCTGGTGCTGTTCCAATATTATGGACGGATTATTGGGTGTAAGCAAACTTATAAAAGAAGTAAAATAAATTAAGCTCTTAATATATAAAATTACGCAAAAATGTTACTAATCACCAAAAAACACCGGCCTATTCGGGCAGGTGTTTTCCTTATGCCGAAAATCCCCGAAAGCTATTTACAAAGGGATTTTTTTGGTTTATAATAAAGCGTGATTATTGAAAAAACGGGGGGTATTTATGTTCTTTTTCGATGAACTTAAGGAATATGACAAAGAGGTTTACGATGCCTGTTCCCTTGAATTAAACCGGCAGCAGCGCAATATCGAGCTTATCGCTTCGGAAAACATCGTTTCTAAAGCGGTGCTCTTGGCCGCCGGGACGGTGCTTACCAACAAATATGCCGAAGGTTATCCTTCCAAACGCTACTACGGCGGCTGCCGGTACGTTGACATTGTGGAGGATATCGCAAGGGAAAGGGCTAAAAAGCTGTTCGGCGCGGAATACGCGAACGTTCAGCCCCACAGCGGCGCCAACGCCAACTTCGCCGTTTTCTTTGCCCTGTTAAAGCCCGGCGACACGGTGCTTTCCATGTCCCTTGCCCACGGAGGCCATCTTTCCCACGGTTCACCGGTTAATATTTCGGGTAAATATTTCAACATTATCCCCTACGGCGTAAGGGAGGACACCCAGACCATCGACTATGACGAAATGGAACGCCTTGCTGTCGAAAATAAACCCAAACTTATCCTTGCGGGGGCTTCCGCCTATCCAAGGATAATCGACTTTAAGCGCTGCAGGGAAATCGCCGACAAGGTGGGGGCGTACCTCATGGTGGACATGGCCCATATCGCGGGACTTGTGGCGGCGGGTCTTCACCCCTCTCCGGTTCCCTATGCCCATGTGGTGACCACCACCACCCATAAAACCCTGAGGGGGCCCAGGGGCGGTATGATACTCTGTAAGGAGGAACTGGGAAAAGCCATCGATAAGGCGGTATTCCCCGGCACCCAGGGGGGTCCCTTAATGCACATTATCGCCGCCAAGGCGGTGGCCTTCGGCGAAGCCCTTACCGATGAATTTAAAACCTACCAGAAGAATATAGTGGAAAACGCAAAGGAACTGGCAGCCTGCCTTCTTAAAGAGGGCTTCAATCTTGTTTCCGGCGGCACCGACAACCATCTTATGCTCCTTGACCTCAGACCCTTTAACGTAACCGGCAAGGATTATGAAATAATGCTCGACGAGGTGCATATAACCGTAAACAAGAACGCCATTCCGGCGGACCCCCAGCCCCCCACGATAACCAGCGGCATAAGGGTGGGTACCCCGGCGGTAACCTCAAGGGGTTTCGGTAAAGACGAGATGAAGAAGATTGCCGGATGGATGAGGCTTGTTGCCACCGACTTTGAAAAGTACAAGGACGAAGTAAACGCCGGTGTCAGGGAACTCTGCGATAAGTACCCCATATATAATTAATAATGATTTTTTCGGGCATTCCGCCGGTTAAACCCCGGCAGGAATGCCTTTTTGTCATATAAACCTTTCTGAAAGGGAAAAATCTATGGAATACAATGTTATTCATCTTTCCAAGGATGAATGGAAGGGGTATGCGGTCCCCATAAAATATACCGCCGACGGTTATTACGATGTTAAAATAAAACAGAATTCAAAAGGATATAATGTCGGCTTTACAAAAAAAGCCTTTAAATCCCCGGTTTTCCGTTCATCGGAGGTTGACGGCGATTTTCAGGACAGGCTGTATGCCGACTGGTGGGAAAAGGCCTCTGCCTGGGGAGTAGTTATTGAGGGAAAACTCAAAGCGGTTATAGAAACCTGTCCTGAGGAATGGTCAGACCGTCTCCGTATTACCGAACTCTGGGTTGACGAAAAATTGCGGGGCAAAGGCATAGCGAAACGGCTTATGAACATAGCCAAGGAACAGGCAAGGCTTGAGAGCCGAAGGGCGATTATCCTTGAAACACAGTCCTGCAATATAAACGCCATAGGCTTTTATCAAAGTCAGGGCTTTTCCCTTATAGGTTTTGATACCTGCTGCTATTCTAATAATGACCTTAAAAACAAAGAAGTAAGAATGGAATTCGGTTATTTCCTTACCCGGGGGAAAAAGCTGAAAAGAAAAGGTATTATTATCCGTCCCGAAAAACCGGACGACTGCTACGATACCGAATATATGGTCAGGAGGGCTTTCTGGAACCTCCACCGCCCCGGCTGCGACGAACACCTGCTGGTAAAAAAACTCCGGACAAATCCCGCCTATCTCCCCGGCATTTCAAGGGTGGCGGAAGTTGAAGGAAAAATCGCCGGCTGTATAATGTACTGCAAAGCCTGTGTGGAAACCTCTGACGGAAGGCGGGAGGAGGTATTGACCTTCGGCCCCTTGGCGGTTGACCCGGAATTCCAGAACCGGGGGGTGGGCGGTTACCTGCTTAAGGAAACCATAAACCTTGCTAAAAAAGCTGACTATAAGGGAATTATCATTTTCGGCGAACCCGGCTATTACCCCCGCCGCGGTTTTGTTACCTGCGACAAATATTCCGTAACCACCTCCGACGGTAAAAATTTTGCCGCTTTTATGGCAAGGGAGCTTACTCCCGGAGGGTTTGACGGCATAAAGGGAAGGTTCATAATCCCCGATGTATATACAAAGCTTACCAAAGAGGAAACGGAAGAATTCGATAAAAAATTCCCCAGTGCCGAAAAGGTGAAGTTCCCCTTCCATTGGGACTGACAGGGCTTTAATTTAAACTCATTATTAACACATATGTATATGTTTATTAACATATTTTAGCCGGCCGTCGGTTGACTGCCGGCGGTCAATCGAGTATAATTATTATAATAACATTAATTAAACGGAGCAGGCCTTGAAGAAAAAAACCGTAATAATGGAAAAAATAAGGGAATCGGTGAGTTCGGTACTCCCGATAACCTTAATAATTATGCTTATCTGCTTTACCTTCGTTCCGGTTTCCACCGGGCTTATGCTTTCCTTTATTATAGGCGCTCTTATGCTTATAACGGGAATGGGGCTGTTTACCTTAGGCGTTGACAACTCCCTAACCCCCTTGGGGAACAACGCCGGCAGCTGGATGATGAAAACCAAAAAGCTGTGGGTAATTTTGGGATTAAGCTTTTTTATCGGCGTTGCCGTAACAATTTCCGAACCCGATCTGGTGGTGCTTGCCGAAAACACCCCTCATATAGATTCGGTGGTGCTTATTCTTTCGGTGGCCTTCGGGGTGGGAATATTCCTGCTGGTATCTATGCTCAGGGTTATTTTCAACGTAAAGCTTAAATGGCTGTTTTTAGCCTTTTATGCCATTGTGTTTACCCTTGCCGCCTTTTCGGAATCCGAATTTTTGGGCGTCGCCTTCGATTCCGGCGGGGTAACCACCGGACCCATGACCGTCCCCTTTATAATGGCGTTGGGGGTGGGCGTGGCATCACTGCGGAGCGACGGGGATTCCGCCGCCGACAGCTTCGGCATGGTGGGACTCTGCTCGGTGGGACCCATACTGGCAGTGCTGGTGCTGGGCTTTCTGTACAAAGGGGAAGCCAAAACGGCTATTGATATAATCCCCTCCTTTCAGGACACCCTTGAACTTAGCGGCTCCTATCTGACTGCTGTGCCTACATATCTAAAGGAAGTGGCACTTGCCCTTTCCCCGATTATCATTTTTGCCGTTATATTTGAGCTGTTTATCCTTAAACCCTCCAAGGAGGACTTTTTCCGGGTAATTATGGGTATTGTCTATACCTATGTGGGGCTGGTGTTGTTCATGACCGGCGTAAACGTGGGCTTTTCCTCCATGGGTTCCATACTGGGAGGTATGCTTGCCACCGACAACACCAAAATTCTTATCCCATTGGCTATGATTATGGGCTGGTATACAGTTTCCGCCGAACCGGCGGTTATTGTGCTGAACAAGCAGGTGGAGGATATTTCCGCCGGCAAGGTTTCCTCAAAAGCTATGGGAATCTCCCTGTCCATAAGCGTTGCCTGCGCCATGGGACTTTCCATGATACGAATCCTTACCGGAATTTCGATATTCTGGTTTATCATCCCCGGCTATGCCATAGCCATTCTGCTTATGTTTTTCGTACCGGATATCTTCACCTCCATAGCCTTTGACTCGGGCGGGGTGGCTTCCGGTCCCATGACCGCCACCTTTATGCTCCCCTTTGCCATAGGGGCAAGCCATGCGGTGGGGGGAAACGTAATATCCGACGCCTTCGGGCTTGTGGCAATGGTGGCAATGATGCCCCTTATAGTGGTTCAGGTGATGGGGGTAATCTACCGGGTACGCAAAGCTGCCGAGAGGAAGGCGGCAATCCCCGAAGCTATCGAGGATTACGAGGTTATCGTCCTTTGGGACTAAACCAACAATTATAAGGGACGGTTTATATGGAACTTAACTATATCATAGCGGTCACAACCAAAGCAAAGGCCAAGGATTTTATCGACCTTTACAACAAGCTGGGAATACCCGAAACCATACTCATAAACGGCAGGGGTACCGCCACAAAGGAAATACTCAATATAATGGGTATCGAAGCCTCCGAAAGGGTGGTGGTAACCGTGGCGGCGGACAAGGCAAAAACCTCAAAAATATTCAAAGAGGCAAACAGCCGTCTGTATATCAACGTTCCCGGCAACGGAATTTTAGTGGCAATCCCCATAAAAAGTATCGGAGGTGTAAAAACATTGAGCTACCTTACGGGAGAAAAAACAAGCGACAGCTCCAAGCCCAAACTTACCTTCAAGCAGGAGCTTATAATGGTAATAATGAACCACGGCTTTTCCGAAAAAATTATGGAGCTTGCCAGAGCTGCGGGGGCAGGTGGGGGCACCGTGCTGAACGCCAAGGGCACCGGCGCAAAATTTACCGAAAAATTCTTCGGCATAACCGTTGCGGAAGACAAGGAAGCACTGCTTATAGTCAGCAAAACCCAGAACCGTTCGGACATCATGAACGCCCTTATGAAGGCGTCAAACGAAAACCCCAAAATCGGGGCGGTGGCTTTTTCCCTCCCGGTGACCCAGGTGGCGGGAATCAACTTCGGCGAAGACGACAATAAATAAAATAAAGGAGACTATGCCTGTGCGACAGGCACAGGCGGTACAGTATATGTCAAAGGTTTACACTTTCACCAACGGCGGCTTTACCGACAAATACGACCACATAACAAAGGGAAGGTATGTCATAGCCGCCGACATCGACGGGTATATCTATAAAAGCTATGAATCCGCATTGGGCAGGGAAGTGCCGTTAAAGGATCATATCAAATGTATGATCGAAGCCAACGCCGGCGCCCACTACTACGCCCAGAATGCCTACACCGAAAAATATTCCAGAATTAAGACACTTGTAGACCTGAATAAACTGAAAATCAACCGCCGGGACCAGGAGGGCAAACCCTGCCGTAACGCCTACATCTGTTTAGGATATGTATCCGGCGGGAAGTGCTGGCATATCGACACCGGCCTTTGCAACAACCAGGAAAAGGACGTTTGGGCGGCGTTTTTCTGCGATTTCGGTTTGGGTCAGCCTAAAGAGGTTACTTTCAAGGATATAGCCGAATTCAACACCGACAAATACCCGAATGCCCGGTATTTTGAAACCGAAGTGGATATTTCCGGCTGTACCGATAAAAAAGACGTGGTAAAATGCGTTTACCGTTTCCTAGATGAAAACCGTAAGATTTTAGGGGAAATCGCAGCAACCTGCGAAAAGGAGGCCGGTGAGGTGTTTACCCGGAACAACGGCAAACCCATGGTAAGGTTCGTCAGGTTTATGTCCCTTATACCCCGCACCGGCAGATTAGAGGACGATGACGCCGACGGCACCTATCTTGACGCGGCGATGGAGGAGCTGATCCTTGACGGTCTGCCCTGGACAGACGAATACCTTGACTATGTCTGGTCGGTGCAGGAAGCCAACATTACAAATCTTCAGATTTCAAATTTAGGTAACAACCCCTTAGGTAATGACATCGACGCCATTTCCATTATCCACAATGTTCAGGTAGGCTGAAAACAAAGGAAAATTCGAATGACAAAGAAATTATTTATATGCCTTTTTACGTTGCTTACGCTTTTGGTTTCCTGCACCCCGGGCAGCGAAACCGATACAAGTTCGGTAATTTCAGAAGAAACTTCGGAAAGCTTTTCTTCCGGCGAATCAAGTCAAAGCGGGGAGGAATCCGAAACAACTTCCGGGGAGGAAACCGGCCAATCCTCCGAAGAAGTTTCCGACGAATCCTCCGAAGAAAGCTATGAAACCTCCCAACCGGCAGAGGAATCTCCCATTGAAATAATGTACTGCAGCTATGACCAGAGACCCTATGCGGTGATAGTGGGGAAGTGCAAAGAAAATGCCGTTATTAAGGCGGTAACCACCGACGGGCAGGAAGTCGAATCGGAATCCTTTTACGGCTGGTTTTCGGTCAGGTTCAGACATTCCTCCGGAACCAAAGTAACCCTTACCCAGTATGTGGACGGGGAACAGGCGGGGGGACAGGCCATATACAATTCCACCCCCAAAAATCCCGGTACCGCCGAAGGCGTTGTGGCGGGGAAGGATTATCAGTTCTTCTATTCCAAATGCCTTTCGGACTTCATGCGTTATAACCTCCCCGACCGGGACCGGCTCGACACCCTGACCGGCCGGGTAAAGTCGAGGATAAAAGCAATAAACGACGCAGGTCTTGACACAAAGCTTATATACATAATAGTTCCCTCCGCGATAACCGTATATCCCGAAGCGGTGCCGGCGGAATATAAACAAAGCACCGGCAAAACCCGCCGTCAGCTTATAATGGACGCTTTGCAGGAGGCGGGGGCAACGGTTATTGACCTTGAAACGGTGTTCGGACTTCATAAAAACGACACCCAGACCATATACTATAAAACCGACAGCCACTGGACGGAATACGCCGCCTTTTTGGCATACACCGAACTGTTTAACATTATCAAGAAGGATTATCCCGCCGCCGCCCCCTATGATTATGACTACTTCAACTGGTATTCGGGTTATTTCAAGACGGGGGACATGCTGAATTACCTTAATATGACCACCCCCGTTTACCTGACACCCGGCTTTTATGACGAGGACTGCCTTGAATACAGCTGGTTCAGGGACCTTTCCACCGACGTCACCGGAGTGGTGAGAAAGCGGTTTGCGGAAAGCGCTGTTTACAGCGAGGAGGTTACCTACAGCCATCTCATTGAAACCAACCGGCAGAACCTTCCCAGCTGTATCGTCATAAGGGATTCCTTCGGCACCCAGATAACCGACCTTATCGCCGGCAACATGAACCTGACCTATTTCCAGAAGATGTGGGACTACACCTACAATTTGGGGAATATCAAGCGTTATAACGCCGATTATGTAATTTATATCGTTTCCGAATGGAACGCGGAAGTGGTGCTCAATCATTAAGATATAGAAATAAACAGTTAATAGGAAATAGTAAAAATGCCGCATACCGCGGCATTTTTTATCGATAAGATAAATTGCAGACCATGTAGGAGCTGATATTATCTACCCGCAATTCAGGAGCCTGAAGTTGGTTTATGTTAAGGCAGAAAGGCGGGAAAAATGTAAAGCCTTCCGACTTTCGGGGAAGGTGTCAGCCGCAGGCTGACGGATGAGGGGCAGTGCCGCACATACGGGAAAGAAGAAACGAATGAAATCCTCACCTGCGTTTCGGATTGAATCCGCCTGCGGCGGGGTATGATTTCCTCCTGCGGATTTATACATACCCCGCCGTCGTATAAAAGGATATCCGGTGACAAACAAAAATTACAGTTCCAGCTGCTTCGATAAAAACAATGCGCCGGTGTTAATCATTTTCCGTTCCGATTCGTCGGGGATAAAGCCCTCCCTTGCAAGCAGCATTATCCCTCCGATAACGTCGCCTTCGGCGATAATGGGAGTAAGGTAGGAAACCTTTCCGTTTCCGTTTTCGGTAAGCTCTATACCGTTCCCTGCTTCTGCCGAAGTATAGGACTGGCGTTTTTCAAGCACGGACGAAACCGAATCGGAAATGGGCTTTTCAAGGATATCCCTTCCGCTGACCCCTGCCACCGCCACCACCGTATCCCGGTCGCAGACCGCAACGGGAATGCCGGCGGCTTTATTAAGCGCTTCGGCGTATTTCGATGAAAAGGTGGATATTTCCCCCAGGGGGGAATATTTTTTGAAAATAACCTCTCCGTCCTTGTCGGTGTAGATTTCAAGGGGTTCCCCCTCCCTTATCCGCATGGTACGGCGGATTTCCTTGGGGATAACCACCCTTCCGAGATCGTCTATTCTTCTAACAATTCCTGTGGCTCTCATTTATTTTCACTCCGAATAATCAATTAATTGGCTTTGCGTAAACTATTCTTTGCCGTTTGGGTAAAATTATTCATAAATGTTAAACAGAATGTTTTTTATGTTATAATTATATTATATTGGTATCTACCGGTCGATTTATACCGTTTCACAAGGAATGGACTTTGTCTGTAAAATAAGATATAAATTTCATTTGTTTCTATAATACCGGTTCCTCTCCGGTTCCCACCTTCCTGCTTCAATATCAGCCAGCTTAAAACTCCTGCGTTGCCGGCATGCATAAAAACACCGCCGGGTTTACCGGCGGTGTTTTATGTCTTGTCTATTTGGTGTACAAATCCTCTTCTTTAAGGGTGGTGATTCCGTGCTGTTCCAAGGCTTTTTCGGCTTTTTCGTTATCGTCCACCCGCAGAATCACACGGGCTTTGCCGGGATACGGGGAAACAAAAGCATACAGATACTCGACGCTTACCCCGCCCTCGCTTAATACCTTAACCGAATTGGCGAATTCGCCGGGTTTGTCCTCCACTTCCATGGCTATGACCTCCGTCACCTTGACGGTAAGTCCTAATCCCCGCAGTGCTCCCACCGCCTTGTCGGGCTTATCCACTATAAGACGGAGTATTCCGAAATTGGTGGTGTCCGCTATGGAGAGGGCTCTTATATCAACCCCCGCCTTGGCGATAACACCGGCTATCTGGGCAAGCCTTCCCGGCTCGTTCTGGACAAAAATCGAAAGCTGTTTTACAAACATAGCCCATCCCCCTTAAAATTTTCTGTTGTCGATAACCCTTTTTGCCTTGCCTTCCGACCGCGGAAGCGTTTTGGGTTCCACAAGCGTAACCTTGGCGGAAACGTTAAGCGCCGACTGGAGAGCGGCTTCGATTCTCTTTTCCGCCCTTTCGATGTCCCTTACCGTATCGGACGCCATGTTTTCGTTTATTTCCACCTTCACTTCCATTATATCAAGGTTATTTTTCCTGTCAACTATTATAAGATAATTTGCGCCGCAGCCCAGCTGGGTAAGGGTGTATTCCACCTGGGAGGGGAACACGTTTACCCCCCTTATTATAAGCATATCGTCGCTTCTTCCCCTGGGTTTCGCCATCCTGACGGTGGTTCGCCCGCATTCGCATTGTTCGTGGAACAAAGCGGAGATATCGTGGGTGCGGTAGCGGATAAGGGGCAGCGCCTCCTTGCCTATGCAGGTGAACACCAGTTCCCCGTATTCCCCGTCGGGGAGGGGTTTACCCGTTTCCACATCCACCACTTCGGGGTAGAAATAGTCCTCGTTTACATGGAGATGCTTCTGGCAGCAGCAGTCGTAGGACACGCCGGGACCGGTGATTTCCGAAAGACCGTAGATGTCATAGGCCTTTATCCCCAGCAGGTTTTCAATCTCGGCCCGCATACCCTCCGTCCAGGGTTCCGCCCCGAAGATGCCCGCCCTTAAGGGGAGGGAATAGGGGTCTATCCCCATTTCCTTCATGGTTTCGCCGATATACATGGCATAAGAGGGGGTGCAGCAGATAATGTTTGAACCGAAATCCCTTAAAAGCTGAACCTGCCTTGCGGTGTTGCCGGAGGAAACCGGGAGGGCAACCGCCCCCAATCTTTCCGCCCCGTAATGGAGCCCCAGACCGCCGGTAAACAGCCCGTAACCGTAGCTTATATGTATAATGTCGTCCCTTGTGCCTCCGGCGGCGGCTATCGCCCTGGCGGTGGATTCCGCCCAGATGTCGATGTCGTATTTGGTATAACCCACCACCGTGGGCTTTCCCGTGGTGCCGGAGGAGGCGTGGATTCTGATTACATCCCTCATGGGGACGGCAAACAAACCGAAGGGGTAGTTGTCCCGCAGGTCCTGCTTTTCGGTGAAGGGAAGCTTTGTTATATCGTGAATGGAATTTACGCTGTCGGGATTTATTCCCGCCTCGTCGAATTTCTTTTTGTAAAAAGGAATATTTTCATATGCCCGTTTTACCGCAGTTTTTAGGCGGGCTGTCTGGATTTTTTCAAGTTCCTCCCGTTTGGCACATTCTATTTCGGGGGTAAATACTGTCATAATTATTCCTCCTTTAACGAATAGCCGTAGTCAAAGGCCTTCAGGTTTATTTCAACGGTTTTTTGGGGCACGGTGGCGGTTATGGCGTCAACCCATACGGATTTGTCAAGATGCAGATATCTTGCGGCGACGCCTAACAGCACCATGTTCACCGACTTAACGTTCCCCGCCTTTTCGGCAAGGCTTTTGGCGTCAAGGGGAATGACCTTAAGGCCGGTTTGCCTTATTTTTTCAAGAATGTTTTCGGGGTATTTCGCCTGTCCGGTAATAACCGGCATGGGGTTAATCTTCTGGGTGTTGGTTATGATTACTCCCTCGGGCCTGAGATAGGGCATCCATCTTGCCGCTTCCAGAAGTTCGAAGGATATTATCATATTCGCCTCCCCCTTCTCTATGACGGGGGAATACACCTTTTCGCCGTATCTTACGTAGGTAACCACGCTTCCCCCCCGCTGGGACATCCCGTGGACTTCGCTGACCTTTATATCCTTTTCCTGTTCAAGGAAAACCTTCCCCATAAGCTTGGAGGCAAGGAGGGTTCCCTGTCCCCCTACTCCGGCAATGATTATATTGTATGCCATATTATTCAGCCTCCTTTATGGCGTCCTGTCTGCAGGTGACAACACAGACCCCGCAGCCCACACACTGGTTGGGGTCGATAACCGAACGCTTGTTTTCCACGGAAATAGCGGGACAGCCCACCTGAAGGCAGGCCTTGCAGCCGATACATTTGTCGTTTACCCTTACGGGCTTTTTATGCTTTACCTGCTTTAGCAGCGCGCAGGGACGGCGGGCAATAACCAGCGAAGGCACTTCCTTTTCAAGCTCTTCGGCTATAACTTTGCGGGTGCTTTCCACGTCATAGGGGTCCACCACCCTGACGGAGGGAATTCCCACCGCATGGGCAAGGGCTTCAAGATTTACCGCCGTGGTGGGGTCGCCTTTAATGGTCAGACCGTTGGCGGGGTTGTTCTGGTGGCCGGTCATTCCGGTTATGGAGTTGTCGAGGATGATTACGGTGGATATCCCCCTGTTGTAGGCAATATCGACAAGGCCGGTTATCCCCGAATGGATAAAGGTGGAGTCGCCTATAACCGCAACCGATTTCTTTGCCTGTTCGGTCCCCCGGGCAAGGTTAAAACCGTGGAGTCCCGACACCGAGCCCCCCATGCAGACGCAGAAATCCAGCATTGACAGGGGTTTCTGGGCGCCCAGGGTATAGCAGCCTATATCCCCCGAAACATAGGTCTTAAGACCCTTGAGGGCGTAAAACAGCCCCCGGTGGGGACAGCCGGCGCAGAGTACGGGAGGCCGCCCCGGCAGTTCCTCCGGGAAGGCTATATACTGATTTTCGGTACCTAATACCGCTTTTTTGATTAATGACTGGGAATATTCCCCGCAGAAGGAAAAGAGGTTTTTCCCTTCAACTTCGATTCCGTTCTTTCTGCAGTGAGTTTCGATAATATCGTCTAATTCCTCGCAGACTATAAGCCGTTTTACCTTTTTGGCAAACTCCTTTATAAGTTCCACAGGCAGGGGATTAACCATGCCCAGCTTAAGATAGCTTGCTTTATCCCCCAAAGCCTCTTTGGCATAGTTGTAGGTGTCGCCGGCGGCGATAATTCCGATGTCGCCCCCCAGCTCGATTGTGTTTATCCCGCTGTTTTCGGCATATTCGGTCAGCTTTTTTGTGCGTTCCTCCACCAAAGTATGTCTTGCCCTTGCCATGGCGGGCATCATTACGTTTTTGCCTACGTTTTTAACGTAATCCTTAAGGGGAATATCCTTAACCCCGCCGAATTCCACCGGGGAACGGGAATGCGAAATCCGGGTGGAAAGCCTTAACAGCACCGGAGTGTCGAAGGTTTCGGAAATTTCATAGGCAAGCACCGTCATATCCTTGCATTCCTGGGAATTCGAAGGCTCAAGCATGGGTATTTTTGATGCTATTGCATGGTGACGGGAATCCTGTTCGTTCTGGGACGAATGCATACCGGGGTCGTCGGCGACGGCAATTACAAAGCCCCCGTTTACCCCTATGTAGGAGGCGGTATAAACCAGGTCTGCGGCTACATTAAGGCCCACGTGCTTCATACCGCTGAAGGCCCTTGCTCCGCCGGTGGCGGCTCCGAAGGCTACCTCGGTGGCAACCTTTTCGTTGGGCGCCCATTCGGAATATATATTGTCATAGCATTCGGCAACATATTCGGTAATCTCTGTGGAGGGGGTGCCGGGATAGGAGGAAACCACCTTAACCCCGGCTTCATACAGCCCTCTGGCTACCGCATGATTGCCAAGCATTAATTCTTTCATTTATGTATAATCCTTTCAAATTTTTATTAATTATTTCGGTTGCGGCGGCATAAACCCGTGTTCAGTCCTGCCGCCAAAATAAATCGGTGGTCCAGATACATTCTTGTAAATTTAAAGCAAAAGACTGACTGTTTCATAGCGCCGCTCCTTTCGGTTTAATAAAAATACAAAATTTAAAGTACATTATACAGTTTTTACTTGAGTTTTTCAATGGTTTTGCAAATATTTTTTAAAAATAATAACCGGAAATCCTTCTTTCGACATTATTCAAAAATACCCCTTGCATTATAACTGCAAATATTGTAAAATATTATAATAAAGTATGAGTGTGAGGGTATAATGGCATTACAGCATTTTTATTCAAGGGTGCCCGCAAGGATGTCAATGTTTGCAAAATGCGACTCCTTTGACACCTTTGCCAAATCCGGGGAAATCACAAGGGAGTATATTAACTCCAACCTTGTCAGGATTTGCGAATATAAGCCCACCGAAGACGAGCTGGAACTTATAATTCAGAACAAGTTCCCGCCGTTTTACTGCGCCTGTTTTGCCAGGGACAACAATCTTATCCAGTCGAAATTTTCCTTCGTATCCTCCGACTACACCGGCGAACGCTCCGGCTGGATGTGCCATTCCCTTATATTGAGTCAGGAAGAAAGCGAAAAGCTTTACAATAACCCCGATTCGGCGATGCTGAACAAAAACGCCTTCGGTGTGAACCTTGAGGACTTTAACCTTACCGACAGAACCAGCAGGGCTATCCCCGATTATCCTTCGATGGAATATCCGGCCGAAAGCATTTCCTCCCTTTCGGAATGGGCGGAAGGCATTGACGTGTTGCTTCTGAAAAAAATTATTTACGCCCTTATAAATGCCGCCGCTTCAAGCCAGAAGAATATTTATATAAGCCTTTCAAAACCCTTAGGGGAAATTTCCGAAAGCGCGCTTGACTTTATTAATCATATTATGCTTATCTTCCCGGCGCAGATAAGACGGAAAATATCCTTTATAACCTACTACAACGACAATAATCAGAACAAGCTTTATAAAGTACGCTTTATTCCCAGCCATCTTACCGATATCTGCTCCAATCGGGGCTATGTGGTGGATATGGGCCGGAAAAGCTCCTACGGTATTTACGAAGACGACCTTAAAGAGATAAAAGACGAGCTGGATTTTTTATACAGCCTGTTTTTCGACGGGGAAAACCGCAAGGCTTTTATTACCTTTTACGACGAGGTGATGGAATCCAAAGGGAAGGAAAACTTCAATATAAGGGTTTTCCTTGACCTTATTTACCTTTTCCGCCAGATATGCGGCAGGTATGAGGAAAAGGAAATAGTCCCCGACGATAATGCGGTATTCCGGATGATTACCACCTATGAAAAATACAGAACCCAGCTTAAGGATTCTCACCGACAAGCAATTCTTTCGGTGCTTTACAGGTATTCTGAATCCCGTATCGCCATCCCCGGCAATGTGTTTACAAGAATAGGGAAGATTTATTCCACCGAACCGAAGGAATGCAAAAAAACCGTAATGACGGTTATCCTTGACCTGCTCCACACCAATATAATGCGGGAAAAGCTGTTTGCCTTTATAAACTCTAATTACGAAAGCGAAACGACGGAAAGCCGGGACATTATCTGCGAGGACTTGTCAAGGGTGTTTTACGGCGGGTTCTTACAGAGCGATATACTTGAATTCTTTACGAGGTATTTCGACCGGGAATCGGAAGAAACCAAGGATATAATCCTTGAAAAGCTGCTGATGACCATCCGCACCCCCTCCATTCAAAAGCAGATTCTCGATTTCATCGATAAATATCAATCAACCATGTCCCAACACCAGAAACAGACGGTGTATCATACATTCTATGAAATGCTCCCCGAAAACGATAACCTTTCAAAGCGGATAATCCCGGTTTTTGGGCGGTGCATGGCATCAGACGACCTTCCCACCCAGCAAAGCGTGTTTGAAAATATCCTTTCCCTTATTTATGCCGACGAGGAAAAGGGAAGCGGGGAACTTTTGTCCATATGCCTTACAGGGGTCAGAAACGGCTATCCTTTAGGAAATATGCTACTTAAAAAAGCCTTCGAGGAATGGGCTGAAGGCCCCCGGTTTGAGGTTGTGTTAAACGGCCTTTTGGGAACCACCCTTGTCACCGTAGGTAATGCCTTTAAGGCGGTTTTCAATTCCCTTGATTCAATGCCGCAGGAAGCTTCCGATGAATTTTACAAAAAGGCAAAAGCGGTTATTGAAGTTATTTCCCCAAAAAATGATCTGTTCGATTTTCTGGATTTCGACAAAAGGGTAAGGGAATCTTTAGACGGTTGTCTTGCAATAAACGGCGTTCTGTTTTATAACAGGTTTTATGACGGGGTGGTGCTTCCGGTTATCGGGACAAAGCTAACCGACGCCTTTAACATAAACCGGAACAAGGCAGGGCTTAAGGCAATACTTGACTTTGCCGAAGGGGAGGAAAAACTTAAGAACCTTCCGGGAACGGTTACGATTAAAGCGGTAATAGCGGTTATAAACCTTATTAAAGAGGGGAAGGCCGAAGAAGCCCTTGGGGTGCTTATGAACATCCCCCTTTACCTTGAGTCGGGCAAGATTGTTATGGAAACCCTTAAAGCGGAATATGAGGGATTGGGGGAAAATTCGGTAAGGACCGGGGATATTTATCCCGACACGGTTATTTCCGCCATGTATTCCTACCTTGAAAACGGGAAGATATTACTTAACGGTATTTTCAACAGATGCCTTGAAAAACGGCGTATCTATGCCATGTACAACAAACCGGCAAAGACGAAACTTTCCGCAAAGGATATCCAGGACCAGGACAGCCAGACGGTTATGACGGTGTTCGCCGCCATTGTGCGTCTATGCGTTGCGGTATCGAAAATGAGCTGTTCAAACGAGATAAAGGACCAGCTTATGTACAACCCCGACAGTGAGCTTGACCGGCTTGCAAAGCGGGTGCTTTCGGTTTCCACCAAAAAGACAAAGGATTTGTTTTTTGAAATATATACCTATGCGCTTCACGGTTCTCTGAAGATTGCCCGTAAGCTTGAGGCGGCCGTCACGGAAAGCCCCGACTGCCCGAAAGCCTTTAAAAAGCTGTTTTAAGGAGTATTTATGGATAGCAGCGGAAAAATATACGGATATCTCGATACCTGCATCAACACGAAAGCGTCGGACCTTCATCTTAAGGCCAATCAGCCACCCTACATGAGGTTTGCGGGGAAACTGGAAGAAATTGATTTGCTGCCGTTAAATACGGAGGAAATTTATAATTTCGTTCACGGGTACCTGACACAGGAACAGGCGGAAAAATATGCGTCCGGGGGAGAAGCGGACTTTTCCTTCTCCCATAACGACTACCGTTTCCGCTGCAACGTTTACCGGGATTTATACGGGGACAACCTTGCCCTGCGGCTTTTGGCCTTGAAGCCGGGGGATTTCAGCAATTTGGGGATTCCCCTAATTCTTAAGGATTATTCAAAAAAGAGAAGCGGGCTTATACTTATTACAGGCCCTACCGGTTCGGGTAAGTCCACCACCCTGACCTGCATGTTAGACTATATAAACCACAATAAAAGCGCCCATATAATAACCCTTGAGGACCCCATTGAATATATACATACCAGCAGCAAGTGTATAATCACCCAGCGGGAGATAGGCAAGGATACAAAGTCCTTCGGCAAAGCCATCGAAGCGGCAATGCGGCAGGACCCCGACATTATAATGGTGGGGGAAATGCGGGATCTGGAAAGCGTAGCGGCAGCCATAGCGGCGGCCGAAACCGGCCATCTGGTGCTGTCCACCCTCCATACAAAGGGGGCGGAAAACACCGTTGACCGTATAATCGATATGTTCCCCGCCGGCCAGCAGAATCAGATAAGGGTGCAGCTGGGAATGACCCTGCTTCTGGTGTGCAGTCAGCAGCTGGTGCCGGGGCTTGAGCCGGGGACAAGGCATCTTGCCACCGAAGTCATGGTGTGCAATCAGGCAATCAAAAACCTTATAAGAACGGGTAAAACTCATATGATTTCCTCCACCATGCAGACCTCCCGAAAAGAGGGAATGTTTATTATGAAGGATTCCCTGCAGCAGCTTTTCCTCGACGGGAAAATTTCCCAGGAGGAAATGGAACAGTATATGTTTTAACATTAAGGCGGGTGAAGCCCTATGAATACCCCTGCCGTATTTTTACCTTTCTTTAATAAGCTAAACGGCAGACAAAAAGATGTTCTTATATCAGCCGTTCAAAACCGGCATTTTGCCAGGGGGGATGTCATCCACCATGGCGGCAACTGCGAGGGACTTATTGTCGTAACCTCCGGCAGGATACGGGTTTACGCCCTGTCCGACGAAGGTAAAGAGATAACGCTGTACCGGCTTCTTGAGAGGGATATATGCCTGTTTTCGGCGTCCTGTATAATGCCGGGCCTTCGGTTTGAGGTGCTGGCGAATGCCGAAACCGAAACCGACGCCTTTATTATACCGGCATCGGTGTATAAAAGCCTGATGGCGGAATCTGTGGCGGTGGCAAATTATACAAATAATCTTTTGGCAAGCCGTTTTTCCGACGTTATGTGGCTTTTCGACCAGATCCTGAACAAAAAGTTGGACACCCGTCTTGCCGCCTTTTTGATTGAAGAAAGCCAGCTTAATGACAGCAATGTTTTATATCTCACCCATGAGGATATTGCAAATCACTTAGGCAGCATGAGAGAGGTTATAACACGAATGCTTAAATATTTTGCCGCCGAAGGTCTTGTAAAGCTTGGCCGGGGAAGGATTACCCTTTTGAATGTTCAGACACTTTCGGATATGGCAAAAGACAGTTTGAAGTAATGTAACAAAGTTACGGAAGAAACATAACTTTTAGGGTATCCTTATAATGAAAAACATATAAGGAGGACATAAAATGTCTGTTTTAACCGTAACAAAGGAAAACTTTAAGGACCTTGTGCTTGAATCCCAAACCCCCGTGGTGCTTGACCTCTGGGCTACCTGGTGCGGTCCCTGCCGTATGCTTACCCCGGTTATAGAGGAACTGGCGGGCGAACACCCCGAAATTTCCTTTTTCAAAATAAACGTTGACGAAGAACCCGAACTGGCAAACGCCTTTAACACCACCTCCATACCCATGCTTGTCTTTATGAAAGACGGCAAGGTGAACAACGTATCCGTCGGCTACAAGTCAAAGGAACAAATAGAAAGACTGCTTACGCCATGACGGGTAAGATTATAGTCATAATATTTACGATAGTATTTGCGGTGGCTGGTGTTATGTTTATTACTCAAAAAAAGTCGGCCGATATAAACGGCTATGTTGAAGAAATAAAAACTGTTAAAGACGCGTTTCTTGTGGACGTCCGCACTCCGGAGGAATATGCCGCAGGACACATTCCGGGGAGCATAAATATTCCCCTTGACAGAATACTTGATATAAAAAATGTTGTAAGCGATAAAAACAATCCGCTTTATGTTTATTGCCGCAGCGGAAGACGAAGCAGCCAGGCAGCCTCCGCCCTTGAAAAAGCGGGTTACACACGGGTTGTGAACATCGGGGGAATAATGGATTATAAAGGCAGGATTGAATACTGATTATATTCAGGGGGAGGATTTTAATGAAAGCTGTGATTATCGGCGGGGTAGCCGGGGGAGCCTCCTGCGGGGCAAGACTCCGCCGCCTTGACGAAAACGCCGAAATAGTAATACTTGAAAAGGGAGATTACATTTCCTTTGCCAACTGCGGCCTCCCCTACCATGTGGGGGGAGTTATAAGGGAAAGAAGATCTCTTTTTTTACAGTCCCCGAAGGGGATGAAAACCAAATACAACATTGACGTGCGGGTTAAGAACGAAGTAATTTCAATTAACCGGGACAAAAAGACGGTTACGGTTAAAAAACTTGACACCGGCGAAATTTACGAGGAATCCTATGATAAGCTGGTTATCGCCACCGGGTCAACGCCAATAAAGCCCAATATCCCCGGCATAAGTTCCCCCTGCATAAAAACCATCTGGTCGATAAATGATACCGAAGAAATAATCGGTTTGATAAAAAGAGAGAACGTAAAACAGGCGGCGATTGTGGGCGGGGGCTTTATCGGCCTTGAAATGGCGGAAAACCTCCACCGGATCGGTGTAAAAGTTTCCATTTTGGAAATGCAAAATCAGGTTATGCCTCCGCTGGATTACGAAATGGCTCTGCCCGTCCATAAGCACCTGAAGGAAAAGGGAACAGAGCTTTTCCTTTCCGACGGGGTTTCGGCCTTTTCCGACACCGGAAAGGGAATCGACATTAAGCTTTCAAGCGGCAAAATAATAAATACCGACATGGCGGTTTTGGCGATAGGCGTAAGACCGAACAGTTCCCTTGCAAGGGATGGGGTTCTGACAATCGGGGAAAGAGGGGGAATCGTCACCGACGACAGTCTCCGCACCTCCGATAAAGACATTTACGCCGTAGGCGACGTTATCGAGGTTAAAGATTACATCTTCGGCGACAAGACGGTTATCCCCCTTGCGGGTCCCGCCAACAAACAGGGGCGGATAGCGGCGGATAATATTGCGGGGTATAATTCGACCTACAAAGGCACTCAGGGCACTTCGGTGGTCAGGGTGTTCGACCTTACCGCGGCGACCACCGGCGTAAACGAAAAAGCCCTGATTAAGCGGGGGCTTGTCAAAGGCAAGGATTATGAAAGCATAATTATCGTTCAGAATTCCCATGCCGGCTACTTTCCCGGCACTAAACCCATGACAATAAAACTGCTTTTTTCCGCCGACGGCAAAAAAATTTACGGAAGCCAGATTGTGGGCTTTGAGGGAGTTGACAAGCGGATTGACGTTATCGCAACTGCAATAAGGCTTGGAGGCAGCGTGTTCGACCTGAAGGACTTTGAGCTTGCTTATGCTCCCCCCTATTCGTCGGCAAAGGACCCGGTTAATATGGCGGGGTTTACGGCGGAAAACCTTATAAAGGGTCAGGTCCGTTTTTGCGAATGGAATGCCGCCGAAACCGACAGGGACGCTTTTCTGATTGATGTCCGGGAACCGGGGGAGATTGATATTTTCGCAATTCCCGGTGCTTTGAATATTACTTTGGGCGAGCTCAGAAGCAGGGCAGATGAGCTTTTACCCTACAAGGATAAAAACATTATCATCTTCTGCGGAGTGGGAATCAGGGCATACAACGCCATGAGGATTTTAAACCAGAAGGGTTTTGAAAAGGTGTTTGTTTACCCCGGCGGCAGCTGGTTTTATAAAAATACCCATTAAGCATATACAATTTTCCGCAACATCCGCCCGTTCGGGTGGATGTTGCTTTTTATCGCCAAACAGCAAAATGCAATCAACTCTTGCTCGACAATCGTTAAAACCTTTGGTATAATTTACATGGAGGCGGTGAAACAATGTTTTCCACAAAGAAATTCGGGGGATTCCTTTCAAGGCTCCGTAAAAATGCGGACATGACCCAGTCGGAGCTTGCCGACAAGCTTAATCTCACCCGTCAGGCGGTTTCCCGCTATGAAACGGGGGACAGCTTTCCCGACGTGTCGGTGCTGGTTAAAATCGGGGATATTTTCGGCATTACCCTTGACGAGCTTATAAATTCCGGGGAACCCTCCCGGGGACAGTCGGAAATCCTTGAAAACATCGCCAAGGGCAAGGAAGCAAATCTGACCGAAAACAGTGCCGATGTTTCGGACATTGTGGGACTTGCCCCCTTCCTGAAACCCAGCGTCCTTGAAAAGCTGGCGGAGGGGCTTTCAAAGCAGGGAATCGACATTTCAAATATAGTAAGCCTTGCGGAATACCTGAATGACAAAAGCATTTCCGCCATGCTGGAAAAGGCGGACTTTGAAAACATAAGCGAGGAGCTTCTGGAAAAGCTTGCCCCCTTGCTGGACAATAAATCCAAATATACGGTATTTGAAAAAATCCTTGAGGGGAAAACCGACTGGCATCTGATAAAGGTGCTTATTCCCTATATGGATTACATCCAGTCACAAATCGAAGCAGCCGTGGTGGAGGGGGCTTTACCCTGGGATACCCTTAATGAGCTAAGGGAGGGAAACCGCCGTCTCTGGGAAAAAATGCATGAGGAAGGAAACATATGAAAAATGTATTTATCTGCCCGAAATGCAAAAATTTACTTGATAATTTTATCTGCCCTGAATGCAAACATGAAGTTCCCGTAATAAATTCGGTTTATCGGTTTTGCGACGATCCCCCCGTAAAGTTAGAGGGTGAAAACAAATACATAGGTTACGATTATATAGGGGAGGATTTTGAACCTGAAATCAAGTATTGGGACGCCAATAATAAAAAATGCCACGGTGTTTATAATACCTGCGGTAATCTGGTTGCCGAAACCTTCGGTAAAAACATAACAGTCCTTGACCTTGGCGCTGGGCTTGGGTCGGCCTCTCTTCCCATTGCGGGAAAAGGCATATTCACCGTTGCCGGCGATATTTCCAACATAATGCTTTCCACCGCCGTAAAGCGGGCAGGGGGAAGGTATAAAAACCTTGTCTTTGTACGAATGAACGCATATGATATACCGCTTGCCGACAATTCTGTGGATATTGTGGTGGAAAACGCCCTATTTCATCTGATGGATAATCCTGAAAGGGTTATACGGGAAATTGTTCGGGTGTTAAAACCAAAAGGCTGCCTTGTCAGGTATGGTTCCTCCGCACTTGAATTAAACAAAGAGGAGGAAGAAGCTAATTCATACTGCAACAGTGTTATAAACGACATATCTGAAGTGTTTTATAAAACCCTTGACAGCATGGGTTGTAAACTTACTTACTTTGACAATCATTTCTTTGATATAATACTTAATTATTTCAATACCCCCTGCCGTAAGGTTGCCGCCGGTTTTGCGGAGGAATTTACCGATAAATTGAAGTTTCGCCTTCACCGCATAAAAAACGGTGCCCATTCGGATTTGGTTAGTGTCCCGAAGGAGACGATTGATACCGCATGGCAAAAAGCTCACAATTATGCCGTTGAGAAGTACGGCGGCGACTATTTTGAAATCAAGGGGTTTTCCCGCTACGGAGCATGTATTTATGTTTATGAAGTCAAGGGGAAATAATAAAATTCAACGGTTGAAAAATCCCATATGCAATAAAACAGCCCGCTATTGGCGGGCTGTTTTCAAGCAGATTTATTCTATTCGTATTCGACCACGTTGACCCATTTCAACAGGAATTCCCGTTCTTCGGGCTTCTTCTTAACCATCTGGGAGGCGGCGACGATGGGTAGCCACTTGTTCACATACTGTCTTGCGGTATCGCTTTTTTTACAGAACAGATTGACATACTCTTCCGCCAGGTCGGCTTTCCCCTCAAGGTTAAACAGCAGGTAGGTTCTCGCCACGTCGGCGGAGGCGTTCCCCTGGGTAACATGGGACCAGTCAAGGATAAAGGGCACACCGTCATCACGGATTATTATATTGGAGGGGTTGAAATCCCCGTGGCATACTTTCTTATGGGTGGGCATTCCCTCAAGGCGGGTGTGAAGCTCATACCTTGCAGTGGCGTCAAGCCCCGATTCGCTTATCTTGCGGTGCATTTTGTCCTTGAGTTTATTTAACAGCGGGGCGGCTTTGGAATGAACCAGCATCTGAAGGTCAACGAACAGATTAAGGTATTCCTCTGTCTTATCCGGGTTTTCCTCCATCAGGGACTGAAGGGTTTTGCCGCTTATATACTCAAAAATTATCGCCCATTTGCCGTCGATTTTGGTTACCTCCAGCACCTTGGGGATATTCAGGTCGGTGTCCTCCACCCTTGCCTGATTCAATGCTTCGTTGAGTATGTCCGGTTTGGAATAGCCCTCGTCGAACAGTTTAACCACCGTGTCGCCCTGACGGTAAATCACCTTGTTTTTCCGGGCTGCAAGAATTTGCTTTTCGTTGTTTTCCATTATTACCCCTCCTTTTTAACTGTGCCGTAATAGGCGTTTAAATACATTTGCCTGATTTCGCTTATTAAGGGATAGCGGGGGTTTGCGCCGGTGCACTGGTCGTCAAAGGCCTGTTCCGCCATTTCGTCAAGACGGGCAAGGAATTTGCTTTCGTCCGGCACATAGTCCCGGATTGTGGGCTTAATGCCGATTTGAGCCTTAAGCTCGTTTATTTTTGAAATAAGACCTTCCAGCTTTTCCTCGTCGCTGTCGCCGGAGATGCCCAGATAGTCGGCAATCTCTCCGTACCGGGCAAGGGTGTGGGGGTGGTCATACTGGGGGAAGGTACCCATTTTAACGGGAGCTTCGGCTGAATTGAACCTTAACACCTCCTCCATCATCAGGGCGTTGGCTATCCCGTGGGGGATATGGTGGAACGCGCCTAATTTATGGGCCATGGAGTGCATTACCCCCAAAAAGGCGTTGGCAAAGGCCATACCCGCAATTGTGGCGGCATTCGCCATCTTTTCCCGTGCCGCCGGGTCGTTTGAACCGTTTTCATAGGCTCTCGGCAGATAGTCGAATATAAGCTTCGTCGCCTTCAGGGCAAGACCGTCGGTAAAGTCGGTTGCCAGCATTGAAGCATAAGCCTCAAGGGAGTGGGCAAGGGCGTCAATGCCGGAAGCGGCGGTTAATCCCCTGGGGGCGTTCATCATAAGATTTGCGTCGACAATCGCCATATCCGGCATAATCTCATAGTCGGCAAGGGGGTATTTTATCCCGGTTTTTTCGTCGGTTATAACCGCAAAGGGGGTAACTTCCGAACCGGTGCCGGCGGTGGTGGGAACAGCTATGAAATATGCCTTTTCCCCCATCTTCGGGAAGGTGTAAACCCGCTTTCTTATATCGGCAAACCGCATCGCCATTTCCTTGAAGTCTGTGTCCGGATGTTCGTACAGCACCCACATTATCTTTGCCGCATCCATGGCGGAACCGCCCCCCAGTGCGATAATCACATCGGGCTGGAAGGAGGTCATTGCCTTTGCGCCGGTAATGGCGGAAGCCAGGGTGGGGTCGGGTTCCACGTCCGCAAAGGTGGTGTGGGTTATCCCCATTTCGTTTAATTTGTCCTCCACCGGCTTGGTGTAGCCGTTGGCATACAGGAAGCTGTCGGTGACGATAAAGGCCTTCTTTTTGCCCATTACACTGCCTAACTCGTCAAGGGCGACCTGAAGGCAGCCCTTCTTTATATAAACCTTTTCGGGAGCTCTGAACCAAAGCATATTCTCTCTCCTTTCGGCAACCGTCTTGATGTTAAGCAGATTCCCCGCCCCCACGTTGGCGGAAACGCTGTTTCCCCCCCAGCTGCCGCAACCCAAAGTAAGGGAGGGGGTGAGTTTGAAGTTGTAAAGGTCGCCGATACCCCCCTGTGCCGAAGGGGTGTTAATTAGTATGCGGCAGGTTTTCATTCTTTCGGCAAACTTATTCAGCTTATCTCTTGCGGTGACGTCGTTAAGATAAACCGCCGCCGTATGGCCGTAGCCGCCGTCGATTACCAGATGTTCGGCTTTGTCGATGGCGTCGTCAAAGTCCTTTGCCTTGTACATGGCAAGGACGGGGGAAAGCTTTTCATGGGCGAACTCCTCCGAATGTTCGGTGGAAGTGACTTCGCCGATTAATATTTTCGTATTTTCATTAACTTCCACACCCGCCAGCTTGGCGATGGTATGGGCGGTCTGACCCACTATTTTAGCGTTTAGTGAGCCGTTTATAATAATTGTTTTCCTTACCTTTTCGGTTTCCTCCGGGTTAAGGAAATAGCAGCCCCTGACGGCAAATTCGGCTTTAACTTTATCATAAATGCTTTCGGGGACTATTACCGACTGTTCGGAAGCGCAGATCATACCGTTGTCGAAGGTTTTGGAATGGATTATCGAGTTTACTGCCAGCACAATATCCGCCGAATCGTCGATAACCGCCGGGGTGTTGCCGGGTCCCACGCCGATGGCGGGCTTGCCCGAAGAATAGGCCGCCCTCACCATACCGGGACCGCCGGTGGCAAGTATGGTGTCCGCCTCCCGCATAAGCAGGTTGGAAAGCTCAAGGGAGGGTTCGTCTATCCAGCCGATTATCCCCTCCGGCGCGCCGGCCTTTACCGCCGCTTCATATACGATTCTTGCCGCTTCGATGGTGGATTTCCTTGCTCTGGGGTGGGGGGATATGATAATTCCGTTACGGGTTTTCAGTGCGATCAGGGTCTTGAATATTGCGGTGGAGGTGGGGTTGGTGGTGGGTATCACCGCGGCGATAACCCCCAAAGGTTCGGCGATCTTGACAATGCCGAAGGCTTCATCCCGTTCTATAACGCCGCAGGTTTTCATGTTTCTGTAGGCGTTGTAGATGTATTCCGAAGCATAGTGGTTTTTTATAACCTTATCCTCCACAACCCCCATTCCCGTTTCCTCGACCGCCATTTTGGCAAGGGAAATCCGTGCCTGATTGGCGGCGGCAGCGGCGGCTTTGAATATTATGTCAACCTGCTCCTGAGTGCAGGTTGCATATTTATTCTGGGCGTTTCTTACCTCCTCAAGCATTGACTTGAAGGAGTCTACATTGTTTACGATGTTTCTTTTTTGTTCCATTGGCCTGCCCAAACGTCAAGTCGGGGCTTTCACCTGCCTTTCCAAAATGCCGTCTGTCCCCGAAGGGGAAAGACAGTAATAATATAACACTGTTTCACATTATTATGATAACATAAAACCAAACATCCCTCAATAGTTAAATCCTATAAAAATGATAGTTTATAAACCCCATTATATGGCGAATGTTTTAAGGGCGTTTTGTTTTTATTATTTTGCTGTTCGACCTTGTCGATAAGGGTAAGATACTTTCTTCTATTCATGCCTTACACCTAACCGAATAAAAATATCACATGAGGCAACAATATTGTTTTTATATAAAAACAGGAAGGTTAAAATAAACCTTCCTGCTAATTACCTGTTATGTTGCTGTTTGCCATATTACCAAAGCTTTTTGGGGTACAGCCCCGCTTCGGTAAGCTGTCTGACTCCTTCAATTACGGTGGGTTTGTCCCTTAAATAGGTAACCCCGAACCATTTGTCGGTGGAGTTATACACCTTAAGCTTTTTACCGGAATTGATTGCCGACTGGACCGGAAGGGCGATATAATATTCGCACTTTTTCAAATCCGACTTGTTTTCCTCAAGGAAGTCTTTGAACCCCTTTTCCATAATATTGAAAAAGTCGGGGGTGAAGCAGAAGAAGTTCATCGATACCACCGTGTCCGGGTCAAGGTCTGTTTCGCCTTCGGGGGTAGGATAAAAAATCCGGCTGTTGCGCTTCGTTATTTCGTGGGTTTCGGTTATCTTGGTTATATAACCCTCTTCGATCTGACATATCGCCCGGGAAACGCCCCCCTCGTCGGTAACGGTGTTCTTGATAAGGTAACCTATCATGGCGTATTCCCCCGCCTTTGCCGTCTTAAGATGGTTGTAGGCAAGCTCAAATGCGGTTTTGCCGTAAAAGTCGTCGGCGTTTACCACCGCAAAGTTATCGTTTCCCACCGCTTCCTTGCAGCACAGAAGGGCATGGGCTGTGCCCCAGGGTTTGACCCTTTCGGCGGGCATGGGGTAGCCTTCGTTATACATGTCAGCCTTCTGGAAGGCAAACTCCACATTGATTTTGTTCTCAAACTTCCATGATACATTTTCCCGGAAAGCCTGAACATGCTCCTCTTTGATAAGCAGTACCACTTTATCAAAGCCCGCCCGGATGGCGTCGAAGATGGAATAATCAAGGATAATTTCGCCGTTTTCGCCAATAATGTCAAGCTGCTTTTTTGAGCCGCCGCCGTATCTGGAACCAAGGCCGGCGGCTAAAATAACCAAAGTCATAGCTTCTACCTCTTTATTTTTATTTCAACCCGTTAAGGTATTCAACGGATATTTTCACGCATTCAAGGGAATCCAGCCCCAAGCAGGGACGGTCGATTTCGACAATAAGCCACTGGCTTTTTGCAAACTCTGCCGCTTTGATAAGCGCCGGAACGTCCTGCACCCCGTAACCTACGGGACGGAAGTCGAAATCCTTTTCGTCCGCCTTTTCTTCGGAAGGCTTAATCCCTATAAGTTCGAACAACCCGCTTGTGGCTTTGCGGTCTTTCATGACAAAGTCCTTTATATGCACCACCGGGGAACGGCCGGCATATTTTTTAAGGTATTCCGCCGGGTCCTCCCCCGCCACATTCACCCAGCAGGTGTCCAGCTGGGTCTGTAAAAAGTCGGCGGAAACAGTTTCGTACAGCACATCAAGAAAATATTTGTCCCCCACCTTTTCAAACTCAAAGTTATGGTTGTGGTAAAGCAAAGTGAGATTGTGAAGCCTTGCCTTTTCCCCGAGGCTTTTAATCTGTATCAGCGTATTTTCGTAATTTGCCCCTCCGGGACGGCGGTCTTCGGTAAGATAGGGTATGGCGATAAACTTGCAGCCAATAATCCGGTAATCGGAAAACACCTTATCCGGGTCTGTCAGCATTTCCTCAATAGAGACATGGGCAGACACCGGCACAAGGTTTATCTTTTCGCAGAATTCCTTGACTTCGGCGGGTTTACGGCCGTAAAGCCCCGCAAATTCCACCCCGTCGTAACCCATCTGCTTAATCCGTTCAAGGGTGCCGAAAAAATCCTTTTCCGCATAATCCCTTACGGAATAAAGCTGAACGCCTATCGGAAACATAAAAAAACACCTCCCGTTTATCCTAAACAGTTTAGCACAACGAAAGGTGTTTGTAAATATATTTTACATAAAAAGGGATAAAAAACCATGCACCAGGTTTTCATAAAGGGAAAGTTCCCCGAAAAGGGGGATTTTTACTTCGCAGGGGTAAATCGTTTTGCCGGAAAAGTCCACGTTCCGGTTTACCGACATCACCCCGGATTCCTCCTCAAGGGAGGAGAAAGAAAGGCTTGCCTTTGAGCCCATCCCCGCCGATACTGCCGAAAGGCAGTTTATATTTCCTATATCCGTCAGACTTTCCGGGACAAACACAATTTCGGCGTTTACCGACGGCGGAGTTTTTATGCCTTCCCCTAAAACCGCAATATCCGTGTCGCCCTTCTTAATTTTAAGCCCAAGGGCAGACAACTTTTCGCCCAAAAACGGGCTGCAATCGTAAACAGATAAGGTTTCAGCTTTCCTGCAACTGCTCATATGTCTTTATAAACTCCTTCATATTCACCGCCTTGAGTTTGGCTTCAAGGGCTCCCGACACCGCCCGGGCGAAGGCGTAGGAACCATCGCTTTCGGTTAGATTCACCGCCACGATAAAGCCGTTTTTTATCTGTTTGTCCTTTTCGCGGGTTATTTCCACCCCATAGGAAACATAATACTGCCCGTAGGCGTTTATAACCTCCGGAGCATAGGGGGAGGGGGAACCCTCGATATAGCAGTATTTGGGGTATCTGCCGGTGAGGGAATAAAATTCGTCGTTACATCTGGCAAGATATTTCATAAATCCCGAACGGGTAAGCTTTGCGGTTTCTCTGCAGACAAGCCCTACTGTATGGCCTTCCGAATATATTTTTTCCACAAGAGAGGCGTTTTTATCCATATATTCGGTGGTCATGAAAAACACCGCTTCTATGTCAAAGCCACCGCATATTTCCATAAAGATATTTATATTGTTTTTCGTTTCCTTCCCGGTCAGTATGACGATAACGGTGTAAATATCGCAGTCTTCCGCTATGTAGGAAATGGGGTTTGCCGCCGGAAGGATATCCTGTTTCCCGTCCTCGCCGGAGGCGACGAAATACACCGCAAGGGCAAAAATAACCGCAAAGATTATAACTATGCATTTCGAAAAAGGAGTCAGCTTTTTACTGCTGGTATGGTAAAAGGGAAAGGCAGACATAAAAATTCACCGGTATATTTTACGTAAAATACCGGTGAAATATGCGCTTTTTACCCTACTATTCCCTTATCTGCCCGTTGCCACGGACGATATATTTTACGGTTGTCAGCTCATTCAGTCCCATGGGACCCCTTGCATGGAGTTTCTGGGTGGATATGCCTATTTCCGCCCCTAAGCCGAATTCCCCCCCGTCGGTAAAGCGGGTGGAGGCGTTTACATACACCGCCGCCGAATCAACGGCTTTTATGAAATATTCGGCTTTTTTCATATCGTTTGTTAAAATGGATTCTGAATGGCTGGTGGAATGGATATTAATATGCCTTACGGCTTCTTCTGCGGAATTTACTATCTTAACCGAAAGAATATAGTCGTCGTATTCGGTAAAGAAATCCTCCTCGGTAGCGTCCTTTATACCGGGAAGTATCTTTTTGACTTCCTCATCCCCCCTGAATTCCACTTCCGGCATGGTTTCATAGATTTTAGGAAGTAATATCCCGGCGATTTCGCCGTCAACCAGCACATGCTCGACGGCGTTGCATACCGAAGGGCGGGAGGTTTTGGCGTTTCTGATAACCCTAACCGCCATGTCAATGTCGCAGCTTTTTTCCGCATAGATATGGCAGTTTCCCGCGCCGGTTTCGATAACCGGAACCAAAGCGTTCCGGACTACCGCCTGAATGAGCCCCTTTCCCCCGCGGGGGATAAGCAAATCAATATAACCTCTCGCCTTCATAAGCTCGGTGGCGGAATCCCTTGAGGTGTCGTCGATAAACTGGACAATATCGGGGCTCAAGCCGTTTGCCTCTGCCGCCCGCCTTATAATGTCCGAAATCGCTTTATTGGAATTTACCGCCTCTTTCCCTCCCCGAAGGACAACCCCGTTCCCGCTTTTAATGCACAGGGCGGCAGCGTCGGCGGTTACATTGGGGCGGGATTCATAAATTATTCCGATAACCCCGAGGGGTACCTTGACTTTTTGAATTTCAAGACCGTTGGGTCTTGACCATACCTCCCCTTTCCCCAACGGGTCGGGAAGGGAAATGACCTCAAGTACCGAGTCGCATATGTCTTTTATCCGTTTGTCGTTCAGGGCAAGCCGGTCAACCATTGCCTTTTTTATTCCGTTTTCCTCGGCTTTTTCAATATCCTTTCGGTTTTCGGTCAGAATGAAGTCCTTGTTTTCCCACAGAAGGTTTGCCATTGACCTTAAAACGGCGTTTCTTACCTGCCCTTCCGAGGAGGAAAGGGAAAACACCGCGTTTCTGCAGAGAAGGCATTTTTCGATAACCGTCATTAAAACCCCCGCCTTTCTTGAAAATTACAGCTTTCCGAAATAGGTTCCGGTAAATTCTCCGTCAAAAATATTATACAGTATGTTGGGGTTTGACCCGTTTACAATAATCATTGGGATATCATGTTTAATAGCCGACATGGCGGCTTCAAGTTTAGCTTTCATTCCGCCCGTGCCCCGCTTTGAACCGGAGCCGGTGCCCTCGGCGCAGCTTAAATGGTATTCGGTTATTTCGGGGATATGCTCGATCAGCTTCGCGTCCGGGTTGGTGCGGGGATTCCTGTCGTAAAATCCGTCCACGTCGGACATATTGATAATCAGGTCCGCTTTTACGAGACGGGCGACCGAAATGGCAAGGGTATCGTTCCCGCCGAAGGTTATCTGTTCGCTGGACAGGGTGTCGTTCTCGTTCACCACGGGTATGCAGCCGTATTCCAGCAGTGTCATAAAGGTGCCGGATGCGGATTCCCGCCTGACCTTGTCGTCCACGATATCCTTTGTCATAAGTATCTGGCCGATTTTATGGCCGTACTGGAGGAAGTTGCGGTCATAAATGTCTATGAGCTCGCACTGCCCCACGCTGGCGGCGGCCTGCTTTTCGACGGTGGTGAGGGATTTGCCGTAAAAGCCCAATTTGGCGATTCCGCAGCTAATAGCACCGCTGGAGACAAGAATGATATGCTTTCCCGAATTCTGAATGTCCGCAATGCATTTTACGAGATTTTCGATTTTTCGTATATTAAGCAAGCCGCTTTCATGGGTAAGGGTGGAGGACCCCACCTTTATTACTATCTTCTTTTTGTTTGAAAGGTCGATTTTCATGACTTTATATTTTTCCTCTTTGCAAAAATGATTTTTTATACTATAATGACGGTATTATAGCAAGTAAATCAACCATAATCAAGATGTTGCATACAAAAAGGATAAATTTTATTCAAAAAAGGAGAAAAAATATGCTTGTTTTAGCCTCCGCCTCCCCGCGAAGGAGGGCTATTTTACAAAACGCCGGTATTGAATTCGTATGCCGCCCCGCCGAAAGGGAAACACCCCCCGAAAATTTCCGGTCGCCGGAGGAGTTTGTGGTTAAAAATGCCCTTTCGAAAGCCAAAGAGGCGGCTTCGGAGTTCGGCAAAGGTGATATTGTTTTGGGGGCGGACACCATAGTTTATCTTGACGGGGAAATTATAGGCAAGCCCGCCGACAGGAAAAAGGCCTTTGAAATATTAAAGCGCCTGTCGGGAAACACCCATAAGGTTTACACCGGCTTTGCCCTGATAAAAGGCGAAAGGGAAGTAACCGGCTTTGAGGTGACCGACGTTACCTTCCGCCGTCTTGACGATGAGGAAATAAAGACCTACATCGAAACCGGCGAACCCATGGACAAAGCGGGAGCTTACGGGGTCCAGGAAAAGGGAAGTCTGTTTGTAAGCCGTATCGAGGGGGATTTTTATAATGTGGTGGGGCTTCCCCTATGCCGGGTTTATACGGCGATGAAAGCTTTAAACTGACATTTTTTATTACCTTTTTGCCAAAATTTCGTTTATATTCTATTGACAAACTTGTAATATTTCACTATAATAAAATCAAACACTTATGTGTAAACATACGGAAAGGATGAACACAATGCGTAAGTCAAGAAAATCGGCTCTTGCCCTTTCATTAACGGCGGCGCTGGTTTTGACGATTTTCATCTCGGCTCTGTCCGCTTCGGCAGCCTACGGCTTTACCGAAAGATCGGCCAAGAAGTATGATGTCGTTGAAGGCGTAACCTACAGCGAATACGACATTACCAGCGGTGAAAACGGCAATACCGAAGTTGCCGCAGCCCTTCAGTTTTCAAAGAATGACTTTATACCCATGGTGTTTTCCTGCTTTGCGGGAACATCGGGTGTTCTTCAGACACAATACAATTACGCCGTAAACAAATACGGCTATGAGGTTGTGGGCATTATAAACGGCTCCTTCTGCTCCATGGACTCCGAAGGATACGGTGCCTACGGCACTCTGGTGGGAATAAACATTTCCGACGGCAAAATAACCTCCGCCCATGCGGGCTATCAGGGGGAAGTCGTTGCCTTTATGTCCGACGGGTCACTGCAGGTGGTAAATTCCGCTTTAAGCTATACCCTTGTCATTGACGGCAAGGAAGTGCCCAACGGTCTTTATTACATAAACAAGACCAGCGGCACTGCGGAAAAAGGCGCCTCCCAGTGGAAAAATCAGTTCTATTACTATGATACTTCCTGCGGGAGAATCTGCGACACTTCCGAATTCGTAAAGGGCTATGAAGTCCTCTGCAAGAAGGTCGAAAATACCGAACTCGTTGTCGGCGGCACCTTAAGGGGCGAGGTTATTTCGGTAACCCCCAACACCTCCAAGGGTGCTCTTGCGGAAAATTATTACGACATGTCCGACAAATTCATTCTTTTCGTTAAGAATGATTCCCCCCTTACCAGCTATGTCACCGGCCTTGCAGCCGGCGACAAGGTGGAAATCACCACCACCGAAACCGTGGCTTCCTCCAAGGAAGTAATGGAAAAGGCCTCCTCGGTTATCACCAACGTGGGCTGGCTGGTTAAGGACGGCGTTGACCAGACTCAGATTCAGTCAACAATAGGCAGCCATTCCGTAACCCTCGGCGCAAGATGGACTGCGTTCGGCGTTAAGGAAGACGGCAGCTATATATTCTTCACCACCGAAGGCGGCTCCACCGGTCAGGCCGGCAGGTCGGTAACCCTCCGGGACGTTGCCAAAGCCCTTAAGGATATGGGCTGCAAGCATGTTTTCAGGCTTGACGGCGGCGGTTCCACCGCAATGTATGTTTCGGACGACGGAACCGGCAATCCCGGCTACAAGACCCCCAGTTCAAGGAGTATCGGCGACTGCATACTTATAGTCAGACGTCCCCAGGCTTCCGATACGGCAAAAACCGCTCTTGACAACCTGATTTCTCTGGCCGAAGGCGAGCTGGAAAAAGCCGAAGACGCATCCATCCGCGCGGCGCTTAACGCCGGCAATGCGGTTAAGGAAGCCGCAACCTCCACTTCCGGCGATTATACAAGGGCAATAATGAAGCTTTCCCAGGCACTGTCCGGGGATGCCGAACTTGCCGCAGCTCTTGATTTGGCTAAGACAGTTAAATTCTTCGATTTCTCCGAATCCGAACTCGTAGCCATCTGGGAAGCATACAAGAAAGCTTCCGAAGTAAGAAATAACGAAAATGCCACCAATTCCGAAATTAAGGAAGCCGCTGCCGAACTTATGGCTGCCCTTAATATTTCCGCAAACGTGGCCTTGGGCAAATCCTACACCTTAAGGGGATTATTTCCCAACGCCGCCAGTGCCTCCTGGCCTGATGAAGGCGGTATAACCCTTACCGACGGCAAGGATGCCACCACCGCGACATATGGTGACGCCGCATGGGTCGGCTTTAACATCAGCGCGGACGATATAAAGAATGACAATCCGAAGCTTTCAAGTATAACCGTAGATCTTGCGGGAAATTTCAGCCTGAATAAGTTCGTCCTCCGTATATATGACGGCCACGGCGACGTCGGCATTTCGGCTCCCTCGGGTGTGGTCTTCTACTATTCGGCAAACGGCACCGACTGGACCAAAGCCGGTGACGGCGCTCTTGAAAAAGAAACCGCCGAAAAGAGCCTAAACGCCTTTGTGCTTGAAGTTGAAACCCCCGTTTCGGCAAAATATGTTAAGGCGGAAATAACCCATTCCACCAACTGGGCGTTTGTTTCGGAATTCGAGGCCTACAAGGCATCCGAAAAGGTGCCCGCCGGCTGCTGGGTAAGCACTTTCAACCAGCAGATTACCACCGGTATGTCGGTAATCTTCACCGGCGACGAAACCACCGACCTTACCTATGCGGACGCCAATGTCAGGTGGTCAAGGGCTATCTACCTCAGATGGGACGAAGCCAAGGGCGGCTACAAGGTTTATAAAATAAAAGCCCCCGACGGAAACGACGGCGGCGTTATAGAAGCCGGCGACGTGGTGCTGGGCGTTCACAATGCGGAAGCTGTCGGCGACCCCGACGGCTCCACCGCCAACTCCCAGTATGCCTCCACCGCCAAAGTGGGCGACTATGTGGAATTCCACGGCATATCCATAAGCGGCAAAAACATACTCCCCGGCGGGTATTTCGCCTTCAAGTCCGCCAATGACTTTGACTCGAAATATTCCGGCGTTGAAGGCGAAACAGAACCCGACCCCGACCCCATTCAACCCGACTATTCCACGTTGTGGGATGAGTTTGACGAAGACGACTTCTTCGAAGTCAACTCCGCAACCGGCATATTCCAGAACAACAAGGGAATAAACACCAGATTCTGGTTCCAGTCGGCAAATGACGATAATTACATTTACTTTGCGGTTGTTTCGGCAGGCGCCCCCGTCGGCACCGCCGAGGAATACGGCAACGGCAAGGGAACCACCATAAGGGTATGGTTCAGGACAAACAACGAAGCCACCCTTTACACCCACTTTATCGACATCGCCTATGACGGCGACGGCAGCCCCTACATTTTAGCCAAGAAGAACGGCTCCTTAACCGAAAACAAGGACGCTGTTGAAATCGCCACCACCGGTCTGGTTGTGGAAAATGTGGTGGGGGAAAATTACTGGCTCGTCCAGTTCAAGCTTCCCTATGATGTGATCGAGGCTGAAGACGACTTCGGTTATTACATTCAGGTCTGGGACGCCGAAGCGGCCGACTGCCTGCTTTACCCAGTTACCTGCCCCGAAGACCTTGACGACACCGTAAACACCAACTACTTCCCCTACAAGGGCTGGACCGACCAGGCATTGGCCGTTGAAATACCCGAACCCGGCGATACCTCCGAAGAAACCTCCGAAGAAACCTCCGAAGAAAGCTTCGAAGAATCTTCAGAAGAGGAATCCGCCGAACCCTCCGAAGTTTCCGAAACCTCCGGCTCCATACCCACCGGCGACACCGGCTTTGTGGCTGTAGGCTTGCTGGCGGTAATCGCTTTGGCAGGAATCGTGGTTGTTAAAAAGAGGAAATAAACCTTATTCGTTAAATCCTTTTAATAATATCAAACGCCGGAGTTTTTCCGGCGTTTGTTTTTATCTTCGCTATAAGTGAATATTTACTTGATTTTATAAAATTTTATAAATGCGGATATTATAAGCCAGAAACAGAAGAATTCTATGTTAGTTTATATAAAAGCAGAAAGGTGGAAATAAAAAAAGCCTTCCCCTTGAGGGGAAGGTGTCAGCCACAGGCTGACGGATGAGGGGCAGTGCCGCACATCCGGAAGAGCAGATAAATGAAATCCACAGCTTACGCTGTGGATGAATAAAGCCTTCCCCTTGAGGGGAAGGTGTCAGCCGCAGGCTGACGGATGAGGGGCAGTACCGCAAATTTGGAAAAGAAGCAAAATG
>LSQX01148323.1_pt1 | contig 41349 bp, 47 predicted proteins | sample 654561 | NCBI WGS metagenome assembly LSQX01 (sample SAMN04489861, study PRJNA283612) | anaerobic digester metagenome | isolation source: 4 biogas reactors fed with cattle manure at either 37C or 55C with and... | place: Denmark: Kongens Lyngby | collected 2014 | reverse complement strand
CTGGCCCTCTCATCCCATCTGCTAAGTGGCTCGGTACGCGGGCCAGGCACGGTGGCGCGATAGACGAGCCCGGCACGGCGCCGTAGCGAAGCAGGTCGCCCAGTGGGCCATGGCCATCGACTACTTCATCGCCACCGCCTACCTCATGCAGAACAAGATCTGCTTCTGCAAGGTCTCCCCTAGACGTCCACACGGCACAGCATCCACCCGCCGAGGACCACGCCGGCTACGAGCAGGACTCCCCCCAATACACAAGGCTCGATGACCAAGACAACCCCGAGTAACCTTCCCCTGAGTAGTGGATGCTCTCCAGCAAGCGCCTGCCCGGACTGAACCTCCACCATCCGTCGAAGAAGTGGCCGAGAGCCCAGTCTGCTACCAGTCCGAGCAAAGCGGCCGTCACGGGGATGAACGCTTTGGAAAAACGAACGGTGATGGCCACCAAGAACGTCCCCACCGCCGTGAAAGCAAGAACCTCATAGAGACAAACGACGATCTCGTGCCAAGCCATGTTGCTTCCAGGGCCGAGAGGCGCGAACAACAGCATGAGGGGCACTGCCTCGCCCACCCCACCCGCATCCGCCGCCTCCGTCGCCACAGTGGCGTATGCGGACGCTGTGGACGACAGCGACCATCCCCCTTTGAGAGCACCACTCAGCAGACAGAAGACGAGAAACAGCAACTGCACCGCCATAGCAGCCAGCAGCAGTGACACGATCTTCGCCGCCCACCAACGGAACCGACTCCCCAAACGAGGCAGGATCACCCACGCCATGCCGTTCTCTCGGTCGTCCACCAACGTGTCACCCACGAGGGCCACATACGCAACCACGACCAGGTAGCCGATGTACACGAACTGGTTGACGGCAGCCGCATGGACATCCCATGCACTCGGTTCGAGTGCGGTGTGCTGCACCGCAAGGCCCACATCACCCGCAGCCAGATATGCGCTAATCGCACATAGTAGACCCACGAGTACCCAACGCCGCGACAGACCCAGCCGAAGAGTCTCCTCAGCCGCCACCTGCAGGAACGCCCTCACCGCCTGCACCCCTTGATCTCGCTGAGATACGCCTCCTCCAGCGACGAGTCGACCCTGCCCACATGCTCGACATCGACACCGACGGCGACCAAAGACCGGACAAGATCGGGAACACTCTGCCGACAGGTCATCCGGACCGTGCGCCCGTCGACATGCTCCAGCAGAACGACGCCTTCGATGGCCGCCACCGCATCAAGGTGCTCTTCATGAGACACCACTAGTAGCACGGTGGGCTCTGAGCTTCCGGCCCTCGGGACGAAACCACGCACGCAACGACCATTCAGCACCATGATCACGCGATCGCACACCGCTTCCACTTCACCCAGCAGGTGACTCGCAAGTACGACCCCCGCTCCTCCCTCTGCCATGGTCTGGATGAAACCACGCATCTCCACGATCCCCTCGGGGTCCAACCCGTTGGTGGGTTCGTCAAGCAACATGAGACTCGGGTGCTCCATGATGGCCTGTGCCAGCGACAGACGTTGCCGCATGCCCTGCGAATAGGTCCGCACCGGGCGCTTATCACTCGGGTCCAGCCCCACCTCACACAAGGCCGTGTCGATCTCTGCATTGCCGATGCGTTTGCGGACAGACGCCAGTAGCTGCAGATTACGACGCGCGCCCAGGTGCTCGATGAATGCGGGCTTCTCGACCATCACGCCCACGAACGGGCACGGGTGTTCGCGTGGCCCGATGGCCTGTCCCAGCACCTCCCCTGCACCTTCGGTGGGCCGGACGAACCCGGCGATGATCTTGAGAAGAGTGCTCTTGCCCGCCCCATTAGGCCCGACCAGCCCCAGTACTTCCCCGGTGTCGACAGATAGGTCGGCCCCAAGGACCGCCGTTTTGTCCTTGTAGCGCTTGCCGATACCCGATAGTCGAACAAGACTCACAGATCCTCCTTGCGCCGGTATACGATGATCGCAACAGCCGTTAGCAGGACGAAAACGACCACCCAATAGAGAGCCGTCGACCCAGGTGTCGCCCATGGAGCCACCCGATCTAGATACAGTGCTCTGGCCCCCGGACTGAACGGGACCAACGACGCCGGCAGCGGCAGAACATAGCTCATCAGTACAACGATCGGGGGAGCGAGGACGGCGACCAACCACGAACGCCAGACGACTCCCGCTAGGACCCCGATCGCAGTGACACCTGCGCATATGGGAACGAGCGTGCCGAACACGATCGCGAAGTAGAGAGCCGGAGTCGTGTCAAGTAGCCTCGGTAGAAATAGGCTGATCCGGCCGATCTCTCCGTGGATCTGCTCGGCGGCCAGCAGCGAGGTCGCCACCACCACGACAGACACCACGCTCACGACGACGAGCGAGACGATCGCATTCGCCAGTGTTCGACTCGCGACCAACCCCCAGCGCGGAGCCCCGCGAGTCATGAGAAGCCCAAGATAGCGCGTGCTCCTATCGGACGCGAACGTGTCGCACACCACGAATGGCAGAGCCAGGCACAACAGATACTGCAGCCGGGGCAACTGATTGAAAATCACTCCTGTCGCGTAACCGAAAGGCTTCAGCCCCACTCCTGCCCCCAGCGCGAACAGCGTGTCACGATCCGCACCCACCGTATGGATCGCGAACAGCGCACCGGCCGAAGCGAGGATGATGAGCAATACCCAGAGTCTGGGACGGCTAAGGAGTCGCATGGTCTCCACTTTTGCCAACCGGAGAAGCGTCATCCTTACCCCGGGTTGTTTGCTCCGGACACTACCCCGCTCAGCCCCCACACAACCACAAGTAGACGACTGATATTTCGACTCTGCCCACCCCCTTCACATCGGCCAACTCACTGTTTCCCTTCCGCGACCGGCCGTCACCCCGGCACAGCTCTGCCCGCCCCGCAACAGCAGCATGACCACGAGGGCACGCACATGCTCTACAACTTCGGTTGTAGATTGGACGAGGAGGCAGACTCGGAATGGGGACCGACGAGACGACGGGCATCCCCATCTTCACTACGAGATACCCCGGGACTTACCGCATCATCGCAAGCGTGGACGATCTCAATGCCACCATGACGACCGCGCGAGATGGGAAGAGGCGGCCGTCTGGTGATTCACTCCGCTCCGGGAGGGGTGACCTCTCCGATATTCTCAAGGAGATTGTATAGCACCTGGGCCACCTCGCCTCTCGGCATAGGCGCGTAGGGGTCGAGCTCTGACAGGAGAGTGCCCGAAGGCGCCAATCCTTCAAGGAGCCCGGCCGCTTCGGCTATGGCGGCGTTCTGCCTGTGCTCGGTGTCCAGCCCAGTCCAGCTCAGACTGAAACCTAGAGGCGATTCTGGGAGTATCCCCGGAAGAGCGACCTCAGCCGCCCGCACCACCATGGTCACCGCTTGTGCTCGGGTGATCTCGGCATATGGGGCGAAGGAGCCGTCCAGAAGACCCAGGGTGAGACCGGTGGAGGCGGCTTTGGCCACATAGTGGTAGGGGTAGAGAGAGCCGGCTTTGGTGGCCGCGAGCATAGCTGCGGCATCGGTGAAGGTGCAATCATCTGCTGTTGTAGCGGTGAAACGCTCCGGGTCGTACTCGGCCAGAGTGAGAAGGAGCATCTTCGCGAACTGCTGGCGGATGACCGGTCTATCCGGTCCGAAGCTCTCTTGGTCGAAGCCCTCTACGATCTTCCGGGTGAAGAGGTCGGCGATGGCCTCGTAGTTGGGGTGGCTCTCGGGCACGTCGGTGAAGGTGGGGGTAGGAGTGGGAGTGGGAGTGGGGGCACCGGTCATCGCCACCCTCCCTTCGAGGCGGAACATGGCGGAATTGTAATCCCCGTTAGGCATGATCAGCCAGTCGCCACCCTCTGCACCCAGACTCTTCAGCATCGGCCTCCCCCAGCGGTCGCGACTCCCCAGCCACCAGACCCCGGCAGAAGCCTCCGGATCGCTGTACGTCGGATAGGGGACGAGCCACCAGTGGCCGGGGGGCAGGACGATGGGGGTCTCTAGGGTGAGGACGAGTTCCACTGCTTCTCTGATACCCAGGCTGGTGAACCCCACCTGCGGATCGGGCAGTTCCAGGTAGAGGCTCCATAACGGGGAGTCACCATCGCTCAAGAAGGGGCTACCGACAGGCCTATCGATGCCGTCATCGGCGTAGATGTCCCAGGTATACGCAGGGATATCGCCTTCACGTCCCCCGGGCTCGATGGAGATAGAGATCGTGTCTATGACCCATGGTACGGCATTGGAGAAGTCGTCCCCCATGACGATCTCCATCCGGGGCGCGGACGCAGTGTTGTAGTTCCTGCCCAAGTAGTCCCCCTGCTCCCAGAGCACCGTCGCCTGAGCGGTCGTCACCGGGACGAGGGCCAGAAATACCAGCGCCGCCAGACCCGTCATCAATAAGAGAGTACGCCTCACTCGCCTGCTCATGCCCGACTCCTTCGGGTCGACTGCACGATCTTCGGTCCACTCTACAACAGGGGGAGGGCGGAGAGAAGGCCGTGGGCAGGCGGACGTCGGCGCCCGTCGTCGCACCGGACGGGCATCGTCGCCCGTCACACCGGGCCCTTGCCGTTCGCTGATCTTTCGCACGCAATACGGGCCCACCGTCAAGCCCGCCGCCTCGATGATATACGAGGCCTCCCACTCCAACGCCGACGCGTCGAAGAAATGCGGTCCGTAATCGGCGCAGAACTCATCCCATGTCGGAGGCGACGAGTCGGGGCACAACGGAGGCCCCATCACGGAGGGCGTCGCGTCCGATTCGGCCAACCACGAGTACACTTCGCGTCTGCCGGATTCACGCGCCGGGCGCGAGTGGATGCCGCGCGGCGGCGCAGCCAGCAGCGCGACCGCGTGGACTATGGCCTCGATGCGTTTCAGTACAGGTACTGCTCCTTCCTCGACGCAGGCCAGCGCTCGTACGCCTCCCACACCGGCTCCTGTTGCTTCAGGGCCTGCTCAAGGTCGGCCGGGATCTCGTCCACCCTCTCTCGCTCCGCAGCCGCGTCCCATTCGCTGTTCTCTATCGCCTCCGCTACCTTAGCCGGCCCGGCCGCACCGATTATCAAGAAGAGAATGCCCGCCGTCTCGGCGCTGTGGCGGGAGCCGAGCCTTACGTCCTTCTCCCCGAACTAGTCAATCCTACCGAGCATCGTCAACGGCGAGAACCCGCCTCGCCATGGCGACGTCCTTGGGATGGACAAGAAGCTCCGCGCCACGCGTGAAGACTAGTGCCGGGTTCGTGCCGCCGGCGTCGTCGCTTCTGATGAACGATTCGATACCGGCATCCTTCAGTGACGCCTGCGCGATGCCGGCTTCGAAGGCAGTAGCGAACGTGTCCAGAACAATCGGAGCGTCACCGGCAGAGGGACGCCGCCCCGCAGGCTTCTGCTCGAACGAGTCGACCAGATCGACACCGCAGTCGGAGCAATGAGTGAACCCGGGCCGGTACTCGGCTCGGCAACGCGGACAGAACATCGACACCTCCCACATTCGTATACCCATCTAGACTCGGTCGGGTTTCTCCAGGAACCACCGGATCTCGCCGCATCCAGCGCAAATGAGCAGGTGCGCCTCACGGTTCACCCAATCCAGCCGGAGGAAGGTCAGGCCAGTCGTGTTGAGCAGCGCGCTGCCCCTGTCGAAATCCTCGCCCCCGCAATGGAGACACGTTACCTGTTTCCTGGCGACGTGATAGTGGTGCGTCTCGTCGCCCGCGTACGCATGCTTGAACTCCTCGATGAAGCCCACCGTTACCCCCTGTTGTCGGCTGACGCTGCGCACATGGTCCTACTTCGAGTCCCGCTCGGCAAGGTCTGATGAGGGCCGGCGCTGCCGAGCGTGACAGACGGCGCCGTCCCGGCGACGCAACAGCGGGCGGCATACGGCCGGCGGCATAGTCAACGAAGGGCCCATGTCAACGCCCATTCTGACCGCCGTGGATGTTCGGGTGCGAGCCGTGACCATTCCGGCAGTGGCCGCACTCGGCTCGATGCACGACGGCCTTCTTCTCAGCAACCCAGTTCTCGTATACCCAGAACGCTGCACATCGTCCGGCAAGGCTCCCAGGTCCCGGCCCCACAACAGTGCGTACTGCGGTTCCGCAAGAACGTCAATGGTCTCGCGTGGCGAGTGCTCCAGTCTGTCTCCGGCGAACTGAAGCAGAGGAAGCATCACGCTTTGGTAGCCAGGAATCGGCGATCCAGAGACGCTGAGCAGCATCGCCAAACAGTCCGGCATCGAGGTGGAACACCGATGAGAAAGATCGTGATCATGGAGGAAGACGGCCAGGTCGCGGATGAATGTGATGTGATAGTGCGGCGCGTTCGTGTGGCTTCCGTCTGAAGGGGAGGTGCTAGGTACCAACGCCGCTCGGCCTACCCGGCGCACATTCGCTCAAGATCTGGTTTGTGTGGACCGGGAATCGCGCCTAACAAGCCGGTGAGTCTTGCCCCCGCCGCAAGCTACACGTGCCACCTGGCCCTGTAGGCTCGGCAGATCTGCTCCAGCATGTCCTGGTACTCGCCGTCCGCATCGATGCCCAGGTTGTTGTCTCGCGCTATGCGAGGAGGATTCACGTTGTCGATGTACACCGGCACCAGAAGCACGTAGTCGTATGCGACCAGGTCCGTGCGGGCGGGTGGGCGGGCGGGCAACTCCCTGAACTTGTCGACGGTCTTCGCCGGGTCGGATGGCCTGTTTCGACTCACTGCGAATGAGAACTCATCCCACAGCGATGCATCACCGCGGGATAGACGCGGCAGCACCTGTGATTCGAAGTCCATGTCCATGGCCCCTGCGAAGGGTTTCACCCGGTCCGGGATGTTGAGTACCCGTTCGCAGAGCCCTACCAGCACGGTTGCCACCAAGATGGCATCGGGCCGCCTGTTGTGCAGCACAGCGACCAAGTCACTCAGGTCATCGTACCGATTGGTGCAATTGCGATGCGCCGTCACCACCGACTTGTTCTCGACGCACAACCGCAGATGCGTCAGGTCCGGCCGGTCCTGGTCTTGATCGGGCTCCGCCACCACCAGGTCGAGCTTGCGTGACCGCCCCGCAGGTGACGGAAAATCTAGCCACTCCTTAATCCGCCCCTCCGCAAAGTCGACGGCGAAGAGTTCGCACGTTGCACAGAGGTCCCACAGGATGCCCCGGCTGATCGCTTCCGAATGATCTTCGAGGCGATGGTTGTGAAACCCACGCTCTTCGATCCTGCGGATGAGGTCCGCATAGGCAGTGTTCATCTGGGCGCCACTTCAACCATGGTTTTCTCCTTGTGCGCAGGGTTGACCGGGACCGGGGAAACCACGGACCGGAGCGCCGCTCGGTCTCCCGTACCATCGGCGGCAAGCTCTTGCGCTACTGAGTCTGGCAAGGGCATGCGTTGCAGCACGCGGCTCTGCAGGCGTAGGTAGTCACTGGCGGCGCGCTGGCAGTTCTCGCGCAGCCATTCGTGAGCCGCCGGAGACTCCAAGTATTTAAGCAGCACTCGGAGGGCGTGCAGATCGGGCGGCACGAGGTAGTACACGGAATGCCGCGGCACGATGTCGCCGGTCCAGTCGACCCAGAACTGAGGTGTCGCCCCGATGTCCTTGAAGAGGATCTTCGGCCGAAGCATGTCGGGCAGCATGGGAGTCTCGTGGAACGCATACCATGGCTTGCGCCGGACGCACGTCCGAGTCAACAGGCGCCCGCGTATCTCGTCCTGCATGAGGTAGCAGCGCAGCGCTCCGAGATCCTCCTCGGGTAGCAGCCGCCCCTCCGCGTCATACGGGATCAGCATCACGTTCCGACGAGGGACGACGGTCGACCCCGGCACGAGCTCACGCCCCGCGACCGTCGGCCGGGCAAAGGGCCGCAGCTCAGCGGGCAGCTTTTCGGCCGCATGTACGAAGACCTGATCCGCCCCCGTGGCAACGCCACAACTGAGGCGTACGCAGACGTCCGCCAGCGTCACACGACTGACCTGAGTTATCGATCGACCGAGTGTGGGCAACCAAGAACTCCCGTCTTGCGGCAGATCGACCTCGGCCCGGCTACCGTCGCGCCGCGACACTCCGGTCTTGCCGAGCGGAGCGTTGTGCACGCTGGTGATAGTGGGGTAGGTGACCAGCTCTCCGAAGGTGTCTTCGGGCACAAGGTCGATCGCCTCCACCCGATACTGCGCCAGAAGTCGCCGCAGCGGCGCCGCACTGTCCACATAGAGGTACTTCTCCGGCGTGATGAACACCAACCGGCCCCCAGACGCGAGAGCGGCGAGCGCCTGCTCGAAGAAGAGCATGTAGAGGTCGAACCGGCCGTATGCCGTGACGAAACGGGCCCGATACTGCTGCTTCTCGTCCTCCGACAACCCCGTGATGGCCACATACGGGGGATTGCCGATGATGAAGTCGTACGGCCCGGATTCGCTCAGAAGGAAGTCCGCGGGGACTATCTCGACCGCGCAATCGCCGTCGAACCGCCGGCGCAGCACATCCAGGTGCCGCGGATCAGATTCGACGCCGGTGATGCGGGGAAGAGGACGGCTACGTTTAGCGCACCAGCGCAGGATCCCCTCGATGAAGGCCCCGGTGCCGCATCCAGGGTCGAGCAACCGGTCATCGGGCCCGGGCGGCCGCCCGCGGAACAACAGCTCGACCATGCCGTCGACGGTCTCAGGCGGTGTCGGAACGAATCCCTTCATTGTGATTCCATCGTACACGATGGGGCGGACGGGGCTGGGGGCGTGACCCTAATGAACCAGTTCGATGTCTGAGCGCTCCTGCCACTCCTGGACATCATACCAGTAGGTGAAGTTGGTGGGATGGGTGCGCCGCAGAGGATGGTGATGCCGCCTGAGTCGGGCAGCCCTCGCTACTGCTGTCCAACCGACCCCGGCCACCTCTGGGGGCTTCTTCCAGCCGACGGTATCGTGATCCCGTCGACGGCGGGCACGGTGGGCGCCTCTTGGCTGTCGTAGGTGGGCGTATCCTTCTTCGTGGGATTGCTCTTCGCCTGTTTGGGCTTGTTCCTCGCTATCGCCATCCGCGGCAGACTCGTCGTCTATGCGGTTGTGCTTGCCTACTATCTGCTCGTGCCCAATCTCGGCACTTACGATCTGGGGAATACCGTTCTCGTCATAGGTCACAGGTACTTCCCGGCCGCGGGCGACCTGCTGTCGGTTTCACGACCGTTGTCTGTGCCTGTGGCGTTTCTTCTGCTGGCCGTGATATTGGCTACCAACTGCGGTGGGGCTTTGGCGGTCGCCGGCCGGCAAAGCAAGTTCGTTCCATAAGACCCGCCATGGGGGGAACCGACATGACGCATTCGTCGTATGCCCATCTAGACTCGGTCGGGCTTCTCCAGAAACCACCGGATCTCGCCGCATCCAATGCAGATGAGCAGGTGCGCCCCACGGTTCACCCAGTCCGGCCGGAGGAAGGTCAGGCCAGTCGCGTTGAGTCTGTAGCCACAGCCTACTGGACCGGCGTAGCGGAGAGCTTGACTCCCAAGGCACGGAGCACCTTGAGTATGGTGTCATAACGCGGCTTGGCTCCGGGAGCAAGAGCCTTGTAGAGGCTCTCGCGGCCGAGGTCGGCATCCTTGGCTAGTTGAGCCATTCCGCGCGCTCGTGCGACGTCGCGCACGGCGGCCAGGAACACATCGGGATTGGGATCCTCTAGGGCAGCCGTGATGTACTCGGCGATAGTCTCCTCGTCGTCGAGATAGTCGGCCGCGTCAAATGGTGCCAGACGAGGCATGATTCACTCCTTGTCCAAATCCCGCGCCATCTCGATGGCACACTTGATATCGCGCTTCTGCGAGGACTTGTCGCCACCCAACAGAAGCAAGTAGACCACCTCTCCACAACGTGTGAAGTAGATCCGGTAGCCGGGCCCGACGTGAACGCGCATCTCGATCACGCCCTCGTCGACCGGCTTACAATCGCCGAAGTTGCCATGCTCGGCGGACCGGATGCGGTGAATGATCCGTGCACGGCCGATCTTGTCCTCGAGCGCAGCGAGCCACGCGTCAAACTCAACCGTGCGTAGAAAGGTGTTCACGAGTCCCATTGTATCCAAACGGATACGCCAGTACAAGCCCGGCTGCCGCCAATGAAAGGGGGCGCCTTTCGGCGCCCCCAATAGGAAACGATCATTCTTGCCCCGAGCTCCGACGGTCGGCGTCGGCGCCTGGGTCCCCGCACCATGGCGGGGCTATGTCGTCGGCTTCGCGGCGTCGCAACCCGGCCGGTCACCGCTCGCGGCTCGCCGGTCGCCGGTCGGGTGTCACTCGCCTACAACTCGTCCGGTAACTCTTTGAGCTCGGCAAGCGAGAACACCGGCCCATCCACGCACACATACTTGGGACCTACGTTACATCTGCCGGAGATGCCGATGCCGCACTTCATGCGTTTCTCCAGGGTGGTGTAGGTCTGCTCGGGGGTGAAGCCCAGTCTCTCGAAGCTGATGAGGGCGAACTTGATCATGATGGGAGGTCCACAGGTGATGGCTATGGTGAGCACCAGCTCGATGCCGTCGCGTTTCTGCCACTCCTGGACATCATACCAGTAGGTGAAGTTGGTGGGATGGGTGCGCCGCAGAGGATGGTGATGCCGCCTGAGTCGGGCAGCCCTCGCTACTGCTGTCCAACCGACCCCGGCCACCTCCGTCTTCACTGACAGTCCGGATGAGCCGCAGACAGCCAAGCGTGAGTCAATACCCGTATGCCTGCCCCACTATCGTGGCCATCAGCCACCCGAACACCAAGGAGAAGAGCGCCGCCGGCATGGTCACGCCCGCGAACCTCAACAACACCCCGATACCGCGCGTATCCTCGTCCGATTCCGAAGTCATCTGATCCCCCATCTGGTGCCGTGACCACGGAGAACGCGACGCAGTCGTCCAGTAGTCCCACACACTCTGCGCTTGGTGAAGGCGCACCCCCCGTTCAGGCTACCTGGACGGGAGTCGATTCGACCTCCCCGATCTTCAGTAGCATGCGCCCGGAGACGAGATAACCCGTCTGTTCATAGGGATGGCTGTGGATGGGGAGGCTGCCGCCTTTCTCCAACAGGAACTCAGTCATGAGGGTGCGCGCGCCGAAGACCAACGTCTTCTGGCGGATCCCAGGGAGCGGTTCGTGATAGCCATCAGGGGAGCGGTCTCTAAACACTATTCCGCCCCACCGGGGCACGTCTCGGCGAGCAACGCCTCGTACACGGCCAGGTCACCGTCGCTGAAGCAGCAGAAGATCACCTCTCCGGGATATGGATCGGAGGGGTGCGCCTCGGCGGACTCCGTCACCGCTTCCACCGCCACCCGGGCCGCGAGTTCGAACGGATATCCGTAGACGCCGGTGCTGATGCTGGGGAAGGCGATGCTGCGGAACTTGTTCTCGCGGGCGATCTGTATCGACTTCACGTAGCAGGAGCGGAGGAGGTCGGGTTCGCCCTGCCCTCCTCCATGCCACACAGGGCCGACCGTGTGAATCACGTGGCCGGCCGGCAGCCGGTATCCCTTGGTGAGCTTGGCGTCTCCGGTGGCGCAGCCGCCGAGGCGCCGACATTCTTCGAGCAGCTCCAGCCCGGCCGCCCGGTGGATGGCTCCGTCGACCCCGCCTCCGCCCCGCAGGGACGAGTTGGCCGCGTTGACGATGGCGTCGACCGCCAGCGTGATGATATCGGCTTTGAGCGCGCGCAGCTTCATGAGTCACCTCCTTGGCCTGCCCCCGCCTGGCCCTCCCCCAACTGCTGCATCAGCCCCAGTTGGTCGGGCATGCCCCACTGCTCGGCGATCATGCCGTCGACCATACGGTGGATGGCTATCTCTCGGATGCTCGCCTTCTTCCCTGTGGGCGGGATACCGGAGAACTCCCCCAGGTGCGTGCCGGTGGAGGTGAAGCGGATGGCCACCCGGTCGCCCTCGGCCACGATGTCGTCGACCTGCTCGTGCCAGTCGGGGAAGGAGGTGCGATGGCTGCGCACCTGTTCTCTGATGCCCTCCCTCCCCCGCCACTCCAGACCCACCACGAAGTGGCAGACGTAGTCGGGAGTGCAGAGCTCGTCTACCACGTCGAGATCGCCTTTGCTCCACACCTCTCCTCCCGCCCGGAGGACAGCGGCTTTGTTGGCAGCGATCATCTGCGCGTGCTCGTCTGTCGACGGTCGTGTCATGGCTGGACCTCCGGGACGTCGCTCCCCTTCATCATGTTGATGCCTCCCCTTTTCGTCCTGCCCAATATACAACCAAGGTTGCAGGCGGACGGGCGCGGTCGGAGTCATCATGGTCATGCATGTCGTGCAGGCGGCGGTAGCCGAGGAAAGGAAAGGAAGATGCGTAGGCGTTGGTGTTTGTTCGCCGTAACCGTATTCGCGACTTTGGTGATGGCGGCCCCTGCGTTGGCCAACAGCGCTGGATGGTCTTTCACTATGAACTGGCGTTATGTCAACGGATCCGACAACGGCGCATTCAAGCAGATGACGGCCGGCAACATGACAAACAGTGGTTATGTCTACATACACGAACAGTTGATAGGCGCCACAGGACCGTTCCGAGTCAATGTAGATGTGTATAAGAGCCGGACCGGTCCAGATAAGTGTGTGGGCTCATCGGCAATCAACCCCGGCACTGTGCCTAATGTACGCAAATACTTCACGACATACTGCGGGCAGCAATCTGCAGGTAAGTACTATCTGGTCATTTGGAAGGCGGAGTACGATGGACGGCATGAGAAGGGCTCCGGCACACTGACGACTCGTTAGCGGACGTGGTTGATTTCGATGCAGTGGCGTGGGGCGCCGGCATGGTGCCACTGGTCGTCGTTCTGATCCTCATGAGGAGCCGTGGTTGGGATTGGCCGCACCTGGCTGCGCTATCGGTGTTCTGGCTATACGCTTTTGGGGTGGTGAAAGTGGCTTTCTTCGCGATCCCCGTGTCAGGATCGATGGCAGAAGCGTTTGCGAGCGAAGGGGGGTCCTTCTGGTCGACGGTGAATCTGGTCCCCGGTCGGTTTGCTGGATTCGAGACTCTGGCTATCAAGCAGTCGGCGTACAACGTACTGATGGCATTGCCCTTCGGCTTCGGGTTGCCCTTTTTGGTCCGTGTGTCATGGAGGCGTGCGGCATGGTCGGCCGTTCTGTTCGGAACAACCATCGAATGCCTGCAGTTGCTCATATCTCTCGCCATCGGTTTCCCCTACCGAGTGGTTGATATCAACGACTTACTGTTCAATGGGCTAGGAGTGATCCTCGGCTTTGCCCTCTTCAGATTCCTCGCTCGTCTCGTGTTGGCCGCCGAAGCCGGGTGGGATCCGTCCGCTGAGGGTCGGGTGGCGACTTATCTGGTAGAAGTGGCCCGTCGCTCGTCGGGCGCGGGGTCCTGAGGTCGTCACAGCTTGAACAGCTAAGGACCGGCACGAAACCGGCTGTAACACCGGCTGTATAGTCCATTGCTGGCGGTTCTTCCATACCTGCATAGAAGTGGGGGCCCCCGATGAAGACCAGGTCTAGAACGGTGCTCGTGGTGACCGCTATGCTCATCATGGTGTTCTCGGCCGCTCTTCTGCCCGGAGGTTGCCGGTCTGCCGATGGCGAACCGGTCAAGACTGAACGGCCTGCTACAACCGCAGGTACTGCCACAGACGAGATGTCCACCGGCACCATAGGCTCGATTCTCGAACACATTCCGAAGGGGTACGTCCTCGAGGAGAAGATGTAGGACAGACAAGCGGAGACCACCGCGTCCGCCCTCATCGATGCAGAGAACGAGGTCTGCCGAGTGGTGCAACCGGCCGAATCGGGAGTGGGTGATTCAATCACTTTGTTCTCTAAGAACGGCCACACTGCCCTTGACAGCATCAGGCTCCAGCTCTACGGCGCCGAAGCAGGCTTCGACGAGTGTGTGTACATGCTCGACCCACTGGCAGCGTGGCGGAGCCAGGTGGTCAAGTCCGCTGAGTCCCAACGGGATGAGCGCAGAGTCCGCATCCTGACGGTCGAGATCACCGAGCCTGAACTGGATCTCCGGCCATCCGTCGAGGTGGTGGTGGATGAAGACACGGGTCTCAGGGTGAGCGAGAAGTGGAGAGTCGAGGGCGAGACGGCGATGATCATAACAAGGCGACTGGTGGTCCGCACGCCGCAGATATCCGCCCTTCTCGACCCGGTGTCACTGACTGAGGCGCTGGCCACCCTTGAGCAAGAGAGGTCGGCCAAGCTCGATCAGCCCCCCTATAAGGTGTTCCAACTGGATGACCCCGCCTTCGTCCTCAAGAACATCGTGCCGGGCGATGATTGGAACCACGTCCGTCTGGAGTACTCGAGAGTGGGCGACCCGGACATGATCGCCGTCGTGGTGTCCAGTTGGGGCCTGGCCGAGAAGAGGGCCAACAAGTACCCACCCAAACTCATTGTAGATAAGAACCGGGCGACGATAGAGACCTCAGACGCCGGGAGCCGCATGTGTTGGGCCGAAGACGGAACTGCCATCCAACTCCAGGCGGGGGATGAGGATGAACTCCGCTGGTTGGTAGATAGGCTCCGTTAACGGTCGGGCGTGGGAATCGAACTGAGAAGCCCCCCACTTGGAATCTATGCGGGCCGTCTCTTGTCCGAGGTCCGCTGCCCTCAAGGCCCCCAGGATCCGCCAGACCGCAGAAACGCTCGCCAAGCAGGCTCGGGCCGAAGGCTGGGACTACGAGGCTTATCTGGCCGCCGTCCTTTCTGAGGAGGTGACCGCCCGTGACTCTCACGGCGGGGAGAACCGGGTGCGTTTTGCCCGCTTCCCCCAGGTGAAGACCCTGGATGACTTCGATTTCGCCTTCCAGCGCAGTGTGAAGTGCGACGAGGTGATGCACCTGGCCCAGCTCGACTTCCTGCGCGAGAAGAAGAACGTCATCTTCCTGGGGCCTCCGGGAACGGGCAAGACGCATCTCTCGATCGCCTTGGCCGTCCAGGCGGCCCGGCTGGGATACCGGGTGCAGTTCGCCACCGCCCAGGGATGGGTGACGAGGCTGGCCAAGGCCAAGAAGCAGGGGCGCTTGGACGAGGAGCTCGAGAAGCTGGGACGCATCCCCCTTCTCATCGTGGACGAGGTGGGCTACATCCCCTTCGATCCGGAGGCCGCCTCACTGTTCTTCGCTCTGGTCTCCTCACGCTACGAACGCAGCTCGCTCATCGTCAGCTCCAACAAGACCTTCTCGAGCTGGGCGGAGATCTTCGGCGATCCGGTGGCGGTGGCCGCTCTTGTCGATCGGCTCGTCCATCACGCAGAAGTCATCGTCATGCGCGGGGAGGGCTACCGCCTGAAAGGCGAGGGCAAAGAGCTTCTCGAAGGCGAAGGAAGGAACTAGGGGTGCTCAGTTTTCGACCGGCGATTTCTGCTCAAGTTTCAACCGGGGTTGACACCTGCGCGAGTGGATGACCTACCCGCTATCGTCAATATGGGTCTAGCCTCCCTTGCCTCTTGTTGATGTAGCCGTCATACGTAATCCGGACGCCCGTTGGGAGATGCTGATACGCTGGATCAATACAATGGTACCCACCTTGCACCCCTATCTTGAGAGCGCAGGTACACGAAGTAGAACTCCCAGTCGTGCTCATGTCTGTCGACAGGTGTGTAGTTGTCCCCGTAGTATGTCCAGTATTCCCAGCATTCAGATCCGTTGGCCATTGGGACCCGATGGAAATACACCGTCAGTCGCTGGTCGTTCGGATAAGAGGAGTTGATCACATACCCCTTTCGCGTGGTACCGGTTACCGCCCCGCCAATCTTGAAGGGGACCACCATATCCAGGTCGTCTTCAACATTGATTGACCCGTCGGCGTTGACATGGGAGCCCTGGCCGCCTACGATCCCCCGTTCGGGGTAACCCTTTCGGGTAGCCCTCAGCATCGGAGGGTCCACCGGGTAGCGCTGGAGCTACGGGCGTGAGACCTGACTGTCTCCTCCGCGATGGACAACTCGGTGGCGATCATCTTGTTCTGCAGCCCTTGTCAGAACAGCTCGAGGATCTCGCGCTCCCGAGCTGTGAGCACCTCAATTCCGTACAGGGCGCCGTCGTCCGGGTTCTCGGTCATCCGGCCTCCGTTTCCTTGTGGCAATCCTTCCTTCTACGTGCTGTATGTCCGGCAACCACGTAGATGTGCCAACCTTCGTGGGTCCTGCGCAAGGAAAGTCGCAGACTGCGTAGATTCTCTCCGTCTCCGTCGGAGTGGCTGGGGTTGGTTCTTCCACTCGTATACACGTGGAGAGGGGCCGAACCCATGACACGGCACGACAAGAATCGGAACCGTGACGGAACCACCGCCGTTGACGACAACAAGAAGGGGCGCCTTCCGGCGCCCCCAAACAAAGCGATTCATTCTTACCCAGAGCCCCGACGGTCGGCGTCGGCACCCGGACGGTCCGCATCAAGGCGGGGCTATGTCACCGATCCTTGACGACCTCGCGGGCCGCCGAGCGAGTGTCGTCAGTTCCTACAGTTCGTCCGGCAGCTCCTTCAGCTCCGCCAGCGAGAAGACGGGCCCATCCACACATACATACTTGGGACCTACGTTGCAGCGGCCGCAGATGCCGATGCCGCACTTCATGCGCTTCTCTAAGGTAGTGTAGGTCTGTTCGGGGGTGAAGCCCAGCTTCTCGAAACTGATGAGGGCGAACTTGATCATGATGGGCGGTCCGCAGGTGATGGCGATGGTGTTCTCGGGCTTGGGAGCCATGCGCTCTAGGACCGTGGGCACCAGGCCTACGTCGCACTGCCAGCCGTCGCAGTCGCGGTCGATGGTGAGCACCAGTTCGATGTCTGAGCGCTCCTGCCACTCCTGGACGTCATACCAGTAGGTGAAGTTGGTGGGGTGGGTGGCGCCGTAGAGGATGGTGATGCCGGCGTAGTCGGCGCGGTGCTCCAGAGTGTATTCCATGGTGGCCTTGAGGGCCGCAGATCCGATGCCGCCGAGGACGTAGAGGATGTGTTTGCCCTTCCAGGCCTCTACCGGGAAGCCGTTACCCATGGGGGCGCGGATACCCACCTTGTCGCCCACCGAGAGGTTGTGAAGAGCCTTGGTGACCTCGCCGGCCTTCATCACCGAGAACTGGATGAACTCCTTCTCGCTCGGCTTCGAGCTGATGGCGAAGGTCGACTCACCCACGCCGAAGATGCCGAACTGGCCCACCTGACCCGGTAGGAAGGTGAAGTTCTTCTGCACCTCGGGGTCGTCGAACTTCATGCGGAAGGTCTTGATGGTGGGGGTCTCTTCGATGATGTCGATGACGGTCGCCACTTCGGGCAGATAGGGATTGCCGCCCAGCTTGCCCGCGCGGGCGGTGCTGGCGCCGACCACGAGATCGGCGGGAGTGTAGACGCGTTTGCCGTTGTCAGCCATCTACGCCTCCTTCCCTTCAGCCACAGCAGGCGCGTCGCCGGTCGCAGCGGGTGCCTCGCTTGCCGCACCAGCCGCCACCGCCGGTGCCGGCGCGCCCATGACCCGGACGATCTCGCGGATATCGATGCGGGTCGGGCAGTTCATGATGCAGCGGCCGCAGCCGGAGCACAGCAGGCTGTCGTATTTGTCGGGGTAGTACCAGAACTTGTGGCTGAAGCGGTTGCGAAACCGGTTGGACTTCTGCGCCCGCGGGTTGTGGCCCGAGGTCTCTTCAGTGTAGAGGGGGTTGAAGCAGTTGTCCCACACCCGGTAGCGCTCGCCGGTGGACTCCACCAGCTCGTCGTTGATGGAGAAGCAGTAGCAGCTGGGGCACACGTAGGTGCAGGTGCCGCAGGAGATGCAGCGCATGGCCTGGTCGTGCCACCGGTCGTCGGCGATGTTGTCGTGCAGGTTGTCACGAATGCCTTCGAGGGCGAAGGGCACGTCGATCTTGGCGCCGGCCGCGGTCTTGACCTCGCCGGCCGCCGCGATCTGCGCGTCGGTGGCGTCGGTGAGCGCCGCGCCGGCCGCCGCCAGGGCCGCCTCGCCTTTCTCGGTGAGCGCTTCGACCACGAAGCCTCCGTCGACCTGGGTGAAGAGCGCGTCCACGCCCTCCTCCCCGGCCGGGCCGCCGCCTATGGCCGTGCAGAAGCAGGTCGAGCGCGGCTCACGGCAGGTGACTGCCAGCAGCGTGGTCGCTTCGCGGCGCGCGTTGTAGAGCGGATCATAATAGAAGCCGCCGTAGCCGCCGAAGACCTGGTCCATCTGCACGAACCCGCGAGCATCACAGGGCCGCAGACCGAAGATGACTTGGGCCGGAGCTTCGTTCTGAGGCTCCACCGTCACCGTCTCGTAAGGTATGGCCACCTCAACCGCCGCGTCGTCGACCGACACCGGATCAGCCTCCTCGGCCGCCGTGTCGCCACCCGCCGCCTCGGGCTTCACCATCTCATACCCGAACTTGAGGTAGGTCTCGGTCTGTAGGAACACATACTCCTTGGGCGATTGCTTGGCGAGCAACACGTCAAGCTCAACGTCTTGACCCGACACCCAGGGTTGGAACTGCACCACGCCGTCGGTCTTGACTGGGGCCACCACACGGGCCTTCTCGGCCAGTTGGCCCAGGAAGGCCGGCAGCTGATCTTGCTTCAGGAATCTGATCGCCATCGTCCCTCCTTTCAGTCGCCGAAGTGGTCGGTAGCAAGGTCGAACAACTGGAATACCGGCTTCTCATCGAGCTTAGTGCCCGGCTCGAAACCGAACATGTCGTAGATCTCCTTGTTCATCTTACGATGCAACAGGTAGAGCGGGATCTCCACCGGACAGGCGCGGTCGCAGGCGCCGCACGAGGTGCAGCGGCCGGCTACGTGGAACATGTGGATCATCTGAAAGAGTAGATTCTCCTTGGCGCCCACTTTCTGAGCCACCAACTCCGGCTCCCGCGAGCGGTTCACGCACTTGTCCCAACACACGCACACCGGGCACACGTGGACACAGGCGAAGCAGCGTATGCAGGTGGCGTAGACTCTCTCCAGCGCGGCCTGTTTCTCGTCGTCGGAGAGGTTCTCGAAGTCGGCGATGTCGCTCCAATCGGGTCCGCTCTCCTCCCGGTCGGGTTCGGCTTCGAGCGGGCCGGCCACATCGTCCGCGTAGAGGGCGTTGGGATAGCGGCAGCGCCCGCAGACATCTAGAAGCACATCATCCTGGGCGAATTCTCTCGTCTCTCCCTTTCCGGTGGTGACGACCACCCTGCCTCTCTCCGGAAACGCGATATCGACGAGTTCGTCCGCGAACTCCTTCTCGAGCTTGCGCCGGTCGACGATGCCGTCACAGGGCACGCCCACCACGTAGAGCTTCTCCTTGTCGACCAGCTCCTCCTGAAGCAGAGCCACCAAGGTACGACTGTCGCAGCCCTTCACGCAGAGGCCGATCTTGGCGTCGGCCGGGTCGGGCATGTTGCGCTTGATGAAGGTCACCAGGTTGTGGTGGCAGAGCGGGGTCCAGATGAGCTGGTCCACGTCCGCCGGGTCTTTCACGAAGGCCGGGACCACCTCGCTCGAGTTGTAGCCCTGCTTCCAGCCGATGAAGTAGTCCACTCGGCCGTCCGCGAGCGCCTGGGCCGCGAACTCCCGGATGTGGTCCTGCCGGCTCATAGGGCCCTCCCTTCACGAGGGCCGAGCTTCTCGACTCCGGCCACGAACTCAGTGACCACCTGTTGCCAGCGCTGCCCTTCCGAGGCCGAGACCCAGGTCCATCTGAAACGCTCCTTGGGGATGCCCAGATGGTGGATCATGCGCTCGAGCAGTTCGAACTTCCGCCGGGCGTAGTAGTTGCCTTCGGAGTAGTGACAATCGCCGGGATGGCAGCCGCTGATGAGCACGCCATCGGCGCCCTTCTCGAATGCCTTGAGCGCGAACAACGGGTCGACCCGGCCCGTGCAGGGCACGCGGATGAGCCGCAGGTTGGGCGGCTGCTTGAAGCGACCCGTCCCGGCGGTGTCGGCGCCCGCATAACTGCACCAGTTGCAGACGATGCCTACGATCTTGACCGGGCGATCGCCGGCTGCGCCGTCGGCCGCGACGGCGGCACCCGCACCTGAGGCCGCGTCGATCGTGCCGGCCGCGGCGGTGTCACCGGCCACGACAGCGGCGTCGTTGGCTTGAGTTGTCGTTTGATCAGCCATCTTCACCGCCTTTCTCAGTGGGAGGGCGTCGGTTGGAGGACTTCCTCGATCTGATCGAGGATGGCGTCTGTGGGGAAGCCCTTGAGCGAGATGGTGTTCACCGGGCAGGTGGCGACACAGACCCCACAGCCCTGGCAGACCGTCTCGATCACGTGGCTCTTGAACGTGCCGTCGCGCTGCTCCTGCTTCTCGGGAGCGCTGAACGGGCACACGTCGATGCACTTCCAACACGAAACACAGTTCTTCTGATCGACTATGGCGATCATCGGCGAGGTCTTGAGCTTATCTTTGGCCAGCAGACCGAGGACCTTGGAGGCCGTCCCCGAGGCCTGAGCGACCGTGGCCGGGATATCCTTGGGACCCTGGGAAACGCCGGCCAGGAAGACGCCGGCCGTGTTGGTCTCCACCGGGCGTAGCTTGGGATGACCCTCTTTCATGAACCCGAACTCGTCGTAGCTGATGTTGAGCTTTTGAGCCAGATCCTTGGCTCCTTCGGGGGCCTGGATGCCGGTGGCCAGCACCACCAGGTCGGCCGCTATCTCCACCTGCTCGCCGAGCAGGGTGTCGACACCGCGCACCATGACTTTGCCGCCGTCTTCGTAGAGCTTGGAGACACGTCCCCGCACGTACTTGACCCCGAACTCGGTCTGGACCCGCTTGATGAACTCCTCGTAGCCCTTGCCGGTGGCGCGGATGTCGATGTAGAAGACGTAGACCTCCACATCCGAGCCGCAGTGGTCTTTGGTGAGAAGCGCCTGCTTCGCCGTGTACATGCAGCACACACTGGAGCAGTAAGGGCGGTTCACCGACTCGTCGCGCGAGCCGACACACTGGATGAAGACCACGGTCTTCGGGTCTTCACCGTTGGAAAGTCTGTGCACGTGCCCGCCGTACGGACCGGAAGCGTTCAGCATCCGCTCGTACTGCAGGCCGGAGATGACATCCTTGATCTTGCCGCCCCCGTATTCCGGGTACCCGGTCTCCCAGTCGAAGACGTCAAGGCCGGTAGCAACAACGATGGCGCCGAATCTCTTCTGGACGATCTCGTCCTTCTGCTCGAAGTCGATGGCGTCGGCCGGACAGACCCGCTCGCACACCTTGCACTTGCCGGTTTGAAAGTAGCGGCAGTATTCGGTCTGGATGGCGGCCCGCTTGGGCACCGCCTGCGGGAAGGGGATATAGATGGCCTTGGTCGGCTCCAGCCCCACGTTGAAGACATCGGGAGCCTTCGAGGGGCACTTCTGCACGCAGATCTCGCAGCCGATGCACTTGCTCCAGTCGACCATGGACGCCTTCTTGCGGATGTCGACGGTGAAATTGCCCACGTAGCCCGAGACCTTGTCGACCTCGCAATAGGTCATGAGCTCGATGTTCTCGTGCTGTCCACAGTCCACCATGCGCGGCGTAAGGATGCAGGCCGAGCAGTCGATGGTGGGGAACGTCTTGTCCAGCTTGGCCATGACCCCGCCGATGGTGGTCTCCCTCTCCACGATGGTGACCTTGAGACCGGCGTCGGCCAAGTCGAGGGCGGCTTGGATGCCGGCCACTCCCCCGCCGATGACGAGGACGTCCTTGTTGATCTCGACCTCATTGGAAAAGAGAGGCTCCAGACGACGGGCCTTGGCCACGGCCATCTTGATGATGTCCCAAGCCTTATCGGTGGCCACCGGCATATCGGTGTGGATCCAGGAGCAGTGCTCGCGGATATTGGCCATCTCGAAGAGGTAGGGGTTAAGGCCGCCCTTGTCCACGCAGCGCCTGAAAGTCGGCTCGTGCATGTGCGGTGAACAGGCGGCGACGACCACGCGGTCGAGCTTCTTCTCTTCGATGGCCTTCTGGATGGCGGCCTGGCCGGGCTCGGAACACGTGTACATGATGTCCTCGCCGTGGACCACATCCTTAAGGGTGAGGGCCCGTTCGGCCAGCCGATCTACGTCGACCGTGCCGGCGATGTTGCTGCCGCAGTGACAGACGAAGACGCCTATCCTCATGGCGCCACCTCCTCGTCCGCGCCGGGCGTGGCACCGCCGGACTCAACCGTAGCGGCGGCTTTGGCGGCTTTGGCGGCCTTGGCGGCGGCTCTGGCGGCCTTCTCCGCGGCCTTGCGCTCCTCTTCAGCCCTTACGGCCGCCGCTTCGGCTATGACCCGCTTGATAAGCGGCCTTGGGTCCACAATATTCTTATGCAGCATCACATCTTCCTCGCTCAACCCGAAGGCGAGGCCGAGCACCTGCGATAGATACAGGATGGGTACCTTATAGTCGGTGCCAAGGGCTTTGTTGATCTGGCCCTGCTTGAGGTCCAGGTTCACGTGGCAAAGCGGGCAGCAGACCACGACCGCGTCGGCTCCGGCAGCCAGGGCCTGCTCCAACACCTTGCCGCTCAACCGGCGTTGGATCTCCTCCTTGGGCATGCCCACGCTCGAACCACAGCACTCGGTCTTATAGTTCCACCACTTGACGTCGACCCCGGCGGCCTGCAGTAGCAGGTCCATCAGCATGGGCTGCTCCGAATCGACCTCTCCGACCATCTCACTCGGGCGACCCAGCAGGCAGCCGTAATACGGGACGACTCTGAGTTGGGAGAGGTCGGTTCTGACCAAGGACGCGATCTTCTCCTCACCCACGAACTTGATGAGGTACTCAGGCAGCGTATACACGAGGACCCTGCCGTCATAAGGCTTATCAAGGATCTCATTCACCTCGGCGCGGAAGGCGTCGTCCATGTGGATCTCGATCTCGGCGTTCTTCTCGCGCTGGTAGCATGAGGGACAGGGGGCGAGCAACTCGTCGCCCACTTCTGCCGCCTGGCGCAGGTTGCGCGCCGCAAGAGTCTGGGCCAACAGATGATCCATCATATGCGCCGGCGTCGAGCCGCAGCAGGTCCAGTCGGGCACTTCCTTGAAGTCGACCCCTAGGGCCGTCAACACTTCGCGGGTCGAATGATCCAACTCTTGCGAGGAGTGTTGCAGCGAGCACCCCGGGTAGTATGCAAGGCTCATTCGGCCACCCCGTTTCCTGCAGAACCGTGCGCGGGCGCGCCGGTCGTGGCCGCGGCGGCCGTTCGAGCAATCAAGGCGGCTTTCTCCCGCTGTTGAGCTTCGGCCTTCTCCCGCTCTCGCGCCTTCTTCATGGCTTTCTTATAAATGCGGGACACCTCGTCCGCCCCTTTGGCCCTGCGCGGGATGAGCTTCAGCTTGCGCTTGGTCACCATGGGGACCGCTATACCCACGTTGCCCAGAGCCATCTTGGGGTTCATGGTCCCCACGTAGAACCTGGCCATATCGTAGAACTCGGGCAGTCGTCCGAACCGGGCCACCGCGTCCAGGAAGGTCTTGTTGAAGGTCCTCACATGCTCGGGCACGTCACGTTCCTGGGCGGTGACGACGGTCTTGAGGTCCTCGAAAATACCGGCGATGTCGATGTTGCGCGGGCAGCGGGCCGTGCAGGTCAGGCACTGGATGCAGAGCTGGATGGCACTGGAGTCCAGCACCTCGTCGACCAGTCCCACCTGGAGCATTCGCATCACCTGGTTGGGAGTGTAGTCAAAGGTGAAGGCGGCCGGGCAGCCGGCGGAGCAGTTGCCGCACTGGTAACAGTCGCGGACGTCCGCCTCGACCCTTTTCACCAACTTCTCCCGATAGAACGCTGCTTGGTCTGCGTCGTATCGGATCAAAACCGATCCTCCTTGTCGCTAAGCAAGGCTGTGATACAGAGAGAAAGTGCGCCCAGCGGCCGACATGAGGAATGCACGGGCAGGCTGGTGCGGCACACCAGCAAGTCAGTATATCATCTGCGGGACGGCTTTCCCGAACAAAGTATTGCGCCGTCTCGCGCCGAACACGGGCTTTTGCAGGGTGTTTTCTAGGCGCTACCACCCACGGTGCTGGATCAGATCCTCGGGTCGCATGCCGCCGATCTCCAAACCCGGCATGGCATCGCCCAGCCCCCGGGACACCCGGGCAAGAACACTCGGGTCCTGGTAACGCGCGGTGGCCTCCACTACAGCCATAGCCCGGGCGATCGGGTCCTGGCTCTTGAAGATCCCCGAACCGACGAACACCCCGTCGGCGCCAAGCTGCATCATGAGCGCGGCGTCGGCCGGCGTTGCGATACCGCCCGCCGAGAAGTTGACCACCGGCAGCCTGCCGTTCTTCGCCACCCAGGCGATAAGGTCGTATGGCGCCTGGTAGTCTTTGGCCGCGCGGAAGAGCTCGTCCTCGTCCATAGAGGCGAGGCCGTGGACCTGATCCATTATGGCCCGCATGTGCCGCACCGCCTCCACCACGTTGCCCGTGCCTGCTTCGCCCTTCGTGCGGATCATGGCCGCGCCCTCATTGATGCGCCGTAAGGCCTCTCCCAGCCCGGTGGCCCCACAGACGAAGGGCACCTTGAACTTCCACTTGTTGATGTGATGCGCTTCGTCCGCGGGAGTGAGGACTTCACTCTCGTCGATCCAGTCCACGTCGAGGGCTTCCAGGATCTGAGCCTCCACGAAGTGGCCGATGCGCGCCTTGGCCATGACGGGGATGCTAACCGCTTCCTGGATCTCGATGATCTTCTCGGGATCGGCCATGCGGGCTACGCCGCCTTCTTTGCGGATGTCGGCCGGGACGCGTTCGAGCGCCATGACCGCGCAGGCGCCCGCGTCCTCAGCGAGACACGCCTGTTCGGCCGTGGTCACGTCCATGATGACCCCGCCCTTCAGCATCTCGGCGAGGCCGGTCTTGACTCTCAGTGTTCCCTCTTGTTTCATCGCCCGTCCCTCCCTGCGTTTCGGCAGAGACATATGATACATCCGACGGCCCCGCTTGGAGCGCCGGACGGCTCCGCCGGCTGCGGACCGGGCCCCAAATCAGACGAGACTGTAGTCCGTACGACGCTGGGCGGGAGTAAAACCGGCCCGGCGGATGGCGTGGACCAGATCCTCACGGTTGGCCTGGACGCTCAGGCCGGTGGCCGCCACCACGTTCTCCTCGATCATGGTACTGCCCAAGTCGTCGGCGCCGAAGAGGAGCGCCACCTGCCCGATACGCAACCCCTGGGTCACCCACGACGCCTGGATGTGGGTGATGTTGTCCAGGAACAGACGGGAGACGGCCAGGGTCATCAGATAATCGACCCCCGTTGCCGCCTCAGTAGTACCCTCCAGTCCGGTGCGGCCCGACTGGAAGCTCCAGGGGATGAAGGCACGGAAACCGCCGGTCTCGTCCTGCAGTTCGCGGATCACCCGCATGTGTTCCACCCGGTCTTCGAGGGTTTCGACGCTACCGAACATCATGGTGGCGGTGCCCATGATGCCCTGCTTGTGGGCCTCCCTCATGACGGCCAGCCACTCTTCCGTGCTCGCTTTGTGCGGGGCGACCTGCCGGCGGACACTATCAACGAGGATCTCCGCTCCACCACCCGGGAGTGAGTCGAGCCCCGCCGTCTTTAACCGCTGCAGCGTCTCGGCCGTGGTGAGGCCGCTCACCTTCGCGATGTGAACGATCTCCGGCGCCGAGAGCGAATGTATGGTGATGGAGGGGAACCATTCTTTGATAGAGCGGAACAGGTCTTCGAACCAGGTGATGTCGAGTTCGGGATGGAGCCCGCCCTGCATCATGATCCCGGTGCCGCCCAGGTCGACGGTCTCTTGGATCTTCCGGCGGATGACCTCCCGGGAGAGCACGTAGGCCTCCGGCGAACCGGGCGCACGGTGGAAGGCACAGAACCGGCATCCCGATACGCAGACGTTGGTGTAGTTGATGTTGCGGTCGACGATGAAGGTGGCCAGCGGCCCCGGGACGAGGCGCTCGCGCACTTCGTGGGCTCGCGCCCCCACTCCCAGCAGGTCACGCGAGCGCAGGAGTTCCAAGGCTTCACGCTCGGTCATGCGGGTCATGGGGCGGCCACCTCGTCGATGAAATGGAGCTCCGGTGCCTCATCCAACTCGCCGGCCTCATGCGCAAGCTCGTAGAAGCGCCGCAACCCCCGCTGATACTCCTCGGTGAAATCGTAACGGAGGAGCGCGAAGTACCGAGAGAGAGCCGGCCGGTCGAAGCGGTAGAGGTCGACGGCCGATTCGACCACCTCGTCCAGATGATGACGCGCGTAGTCCACGCAACCGGCCAGCTCATGCTCCACGGCCAGGAGCTCCGGCCCGTTGGTGAGGGCGAAGTCCTTTCGTGCCGCCGACACAGCGTATACCATGGGTAGGCCCGTCCATTCCTGCCACAGCTCCCCCAGATCGTGACAGATGGTGTGCGGTTCAGGGAAATAGAGGGCCTCTAGCCCCTGATCGCCGATGAGCAGGACCGCGTCGTATTGCTCCAGCGCCTCCGAGACCGGCCCCTCAAGATCGTGATAGGACACCTCCTGCCGGAAGCGCAGCTTGAGAAGAGTCTTGAGCAACGCGACCGAGGTGGCGCTTTGCTGAGTGAGCGCAACGCTCGCGATGCGGGTGAGGGGTTTACGGGTCACCAACTGGATACTGTCGACGGCCCCCAGCGACGAGATGCTGACGTTGCGCGACAGGAGCAGCCGCCGGTGCCTGCGCGCGTAAGCGATCGAACTCACCAGACCTATATCGATCCGCCCCTCCACGAGCCAACGATTGAGCTGCGTGGGCACCCCCGGGACCAACTCGATGCCCCATCGGTCCGGCCCATCGACTTCGCGTCCCTCGGCAAGGACGCCGCAGTGCTCCAACCCGTAGTACAAGGGATAGCAGTTGAGAAAGCGGATGTGGCCGACCCGCACAGTCATGGGGAGCCTCCTGCACCCGGTCCTCGAGCACCGGGCTCTGCGACCGGCGGGCTCTGCCGCCCGTGTCGGTCACCGTCGCCGGCTACGCCGCACTCGCCATCGTCGTCGGACGCCGCCCCGCGTCTCGCCCCGTACCGCCGTACCACCTGGTAGAGGGCGTCGCGCTCCACAGGCGTCCGCCCCGCGTCTCGGATCACCCTGATCAGCTCAGCCTTCGAAACCGTCTGTCCGTGTCCCGCCTCCGACATGAGCGATATGACCTCCTCCACCACGGTGCCGTCCATGTCGTCGGCACCGAAGAAAAGCGCCACCTGGGCGGGCTTCAGCCCGGTCATGATCCAGTAGGTCTTGATGTGCAGGAAGTTGTCCAGGAGCAGACGACTGACGGCCAAGGTCTTGAGATCGTCCACCCCCGTGGTCGGCGGCAGGTGGGAGAGGGCACTGTTCTTCGGCTGAAAGGCCAGGGGGATGAAGGCCTGGAAACCACCGGTTGCATCCTCTGCCTCTCGGAGTCGCAGCAGATGGTCCACCCGGTCGGCGTACGATTCCACATGGCCATACAGCATGGTGGCGTTGGTCTTGAGCCCCAGACCGTGAGCGATTCGATGGATATCCAGCCACCGTTCGCCCGAGATCTTGGAGGGACACACCTCGGCCCGTACCTCCGCCCGAAAGATCTCGGCGCCGCCTCCCGGCATGCTGTCGAGCCCGGCCGACTTGAGATCGCTAAGGACGTCCTCCACATCCGTCTTCTCCATCTCGGCGAAGCAGGCGATCTCCGAAGCTGTGAAGGCCTTTATGTGGGCCGCGGGCGCCACCTGCCGCACCCCGGCTATCATGGCCCGGATGGAAGCATAGGGGAGCGTGGGGTTCTCTCCCCCGACGATGTGTATCTCGGTGGCTCCCTGGTCGACGGCCTCCCGAGCCTTGCCGACCACCTCGTCGACCGTGAGCGTGTAGGCGCCGGGCTCCCCTTCCGCACGCGAGAAGGCGCAGAACCGGCAACGGTTGCGACACACGTTGGTGTAGTTGATGTGCCGGTTGACCACGAAGTAGACGTCGTCGCCGACCCGTTGGCGGCGCACCTGGTCCGCCAACCGCCCCACACGGAGCAGATCCTTGGATTCGAACAAAGCGATACCGTCGGCGGCGGAAAGGCGCTCCCCCGAAGCTACCCTCTGTTCGACGACGGCAAGCGGATCAGCATGAGTGAGGCCGGACATAGCCCGGAGTCTAACACGGCCCGAACCGAGCCGGTCACCCTATGCACCCCGATGAGCAAGGAGCCGGCGGACGCCGCCTACACCACCGCGTGGTGCAGCGCGATGACCCCCCCGGCGAGGATCTCGTAACGCGGATTCCGCAGCCCGACGTCCCGCATCACGTCCCTCAGTTCCTCGGGATCGGGCAGACGCCGGACCGAAGCGGGCAGATAGCGGTAGGCGGACTCGTCGCCTGCGGCGAACTTCCCCAACCAGGGCACGGCATGGTCGAGCCAGATACCGTAGAACTGCTTGAACACCGGGATCTGAGGTTGCGTGATCTCCAGACAGACCACCTTGGCGCCGGGGCGGCATACCCGCCGCATCTCACTGAAGGCCTTAGCGATGTCGACTACGTTTCGGATGCCGAATCCCACCGTGCAGGCATCGAAGCCGTGCCTCGCGCCCGGCGGCGGTGCGGTGGCCGGTGCGGCGGCCGGTGCGGCGGCCGACACGGTGCCCCGCATCCATTCGGCGGAGCGTGCCTCGGCGGCCCCATCCGGCGCGCCCTCCCGACCCGGCGCGTCGCCGTCGGGAAAGGGCAGGTCGAGCGCGTCGGCACTGCGGAACTCCACATAGAGCTGGTTGAAGCCGCACTTCTCGCGGGCCAGCTTGAGCATCTCCTCCGAGACGTCCACTCCCACGACCCGCCCGGTCGGGCCTACGGCTCGGCGTAGAGCGAAGGCGAAGTCACCGGTGCCACAGCAGACGTCCAGCGCCGAGTCTCCAGGGCCCACGCCGGCCAGCATGACCCCCATCTCCCGCCAGCGGTGGTGCAGCCCGGCGGTCATGAGATCGTTCAGACGATCGTATTTGCCCGAGATGTCGTCGAACATCTGCCGGATCTTACCCGGCTCCGGATAAGCGTCGGATCCGCTCACGGCACGAAAAGCCCGAGCGTCGTGAAGAACAAGAACACCACGCTGATGATGCCGTTCATGGTCATGAAGGCTACTCCCACCTTGGTCAGATCGGCCTTTCTCATGAGCCAGTTCTCATAGAAGAGAAGTAGCGCACAGACCGCCACCCCCAGATAGTAGACGAAGTTGGCTCCTTGGACCCACCCGGTCAGCGCCAACAGCACCACTGCGAGCAGGTGGAATGTCCTGGTGCTCCAGAGTCCCGCACTCTCGCCCAGGTCGGCCGGGATGGAGTGGAGACCTTGCTCCCGATCGACGGTTATGTCCATGAAGGAATACGTGACGTCGAATCCCGCGATCCACAGACCCACGCCGGCGCCCAGCAGGAAAGGCTCCCAGGTGACTCTGCCCGTGACCGCCACCCAAGCCCCGACCGGCCCCAGACCGTCGGCAAGACCCAAGACCACATGACACAGCCACGTCCACCGCTTCGTGTAAGGGTAAACGACCATGGGGATGATGGCGACCGGCCAGAGATAGCGGGTGATAACCGGTAGGTTGAAGGTGGACCAGACGAGCACCCCCAGCGACACGAGGGCAAAGATCCACACCTGCCGCCGTTTTACCAGCCCCGCCGGGATCTCGCGCTCGGCCGTCCTAGGATTGCGGGCGTCGATGCCGGCGTCGATCAACCGGTTGAGCGCCATGCCGAAGCTGCGCGCCGCCACCATGGCGACGGTTATCCAGAACATCCGCCAGAAGCCCGGTACCCCCATCTCCGCCAAGAACGCCGCGGCGTAGGCGAAGGGGAGCGCGAATATGGAGTGCTCGAACTTGATCAGACTCGCGAAGCGACGCGTGTAGGTGAGCAACACAGACGTGTCTAGTCCCCCTGAGGTCCGGGTGCAGCGCCGTACCTGTCGCCTGACCCCAAGCCCAGCGACGGCCAGAGTTCGTCCACCCGTGCTTTGACTTCCGGCGACATCTCCACGTCGGGGGGCCAGGTCCGGTGATGCCCCTCGGCCGGCCCCTTCGTCGTCGCGTCGATGCCGATCTTGCCCCCCCACAGAGGCTGCGGCGCTGAGTGGTCGAGCACGTCCAGTGGCCCCTCGCCCACCAATACGTCGCGTTTCCAGTCCACGTTGCTGAAGACCCGCCAAGCCACCTGGGCGTAATCATGCACGTCTACGCCGGCATCCACCACCACGATGCACTTGCAGAACTGCATCTGCCCCGCACCCCACAGCGCGTGCATCACCTTGCGGGCCTGCAGGGGATAGCTCTTGTCCAGCGACACTATGGCGCAGTTGTGAAAGCCCCCTTCCCGCGGTAGGTCCATGTCGACCAACTCGGGCAGGGTGAGGCGGATCAGGGGGAGGAAGACTCTCTCCGTGGCTTTGCCCAGTTGCGCGTCTTCCATGGGGGCCTGCCCCACGATGGTGGTGGAGTACACCGGGTCTCGACGATGGGTGATCGCGGTCAGATGGAGAACAGGGTACTGATCGGCAAGAGAATAGTAGCCGGTATGGTCGCCGAAGGGGCCCTCCTCGCGAGTCTCGTCGAGATCGACATAGCCCTCGAGCACGAACTCGGCATGGTCGGGGACCTGCAGATCGACGGTGCGGCATTGCACCAGATCGACCGCCTCACCTCGCAGGAATCCTGCGAACAGCATCTCGTCGATCGCGCCCGGCAAAGGTGCCGTGGCGGCGTACGTGAGGGCCGGGTCGGTGCCGATGGCCACCGCCACTTCCATGCGACCCCGCGGGCGGCCGCCGCCGGCACCCGTTCCCGCGGGCGGGCCTCCGCCGCCGTGTCCGGCCGCCCCGTCGCCGGAAGAGGCTCCGGCGCCGTCCTTGGCCTTGCGGTAGTGCTCGGCGCCGTCCTTGTGGATATGCCAGTGCATTCCCGTGGTGCGCTTGTCGAATACTTGAAGCCGGTACATCCCGACGTTCCGCCTCCCGGTGGCGGGATGGCGGGTGAACACCAGCGGCAGAGTGATGTAGCGGCCGGCGTCGAGCGGCCAGCACTGCAGCACCGGGATCTTCCCCAGGTCGATCTCATCACCGGTGAGCACCACTTCCTGGCAGGCGCCGCGTCTCACGACCCTCGGCTGCAGAGCCGCCAGTTCCTTCAAGCGCGCGAGGGCCTTGAGCTTATCCCAAGTGCTGCCCGGAATCTCGAAGGCGGTGAGCTTCTCCACCCGCGCGGCCAACTCGTCGAACGACTTCGCCCGCAATGCGAGGCACATCCGCCTTTCGGTGCCGAACTGATTCATCAGCACCGGGATATCGTGACCCTTGGGCCGCGTGAACAGCAGGGCCGGGCCGCCCGTCTTCACGGCGCGATCGGCGATCTCGGTCATCTCAAGGACGGGGTCGACCGGCGTGTCGATAGTGGCCAACTCACCCCTGTCACGCAGAAGCTTGATGAAGTCTCGGAGGTCCTTCACGAAGCCGTCGATTCGCTCAGCGCGCCACGGTAAACCTCTAAGGTCTCTTCAGCCGCCCTACGCCAGGAAAAAAGGCCGGCGCGGCGCAGGCCTGCTTCGCGCAGATTTTGGCGGAGGTCGGGTTGGGTGAGCACGCGCACGACACAATCCTCGAAGTCATCAAAGGAGGTGGGGTTGAAGAGCAGAGCCGCCGAACCGGTCACCTCCGGCAGCGACGAGGAGTTCGACACCACGCAGGGCGTCCCGCAGGCCATGGCCTCTAAGGGAGGCAACCCGAACCCTTCGTACAGCGACGGGAAGACGAACAACTCAGCCTCAGAGTACACAGCAGGAAGATCCTCGTCGGGAATGAAGCCTGGAAAGTGCACCGTCCCCGCCAGCCCGGCGCTCTCCGCCTCCCGAACCAGGTTGCGATACGACATCTCTTTCTGTCCGGCGAGCACCAAATCAGGAGCGACGGCCAGCCGCTTGCGTAGTCTAGACCAAGCCCGCAGCAGGAACGAAAGGTTCTTCTCCGGCCGGAAGTCACCGGCCCAGAAGGCGAACCGCGCCGGCAGAGAATGACGACGCCGCACCGCCAAACGCGTCTTCTCGTCGATGTTGGGACCGAAGCGTGCCGAGACTCCGTTGTGGATCACCCTCGCCTTCATGGAATCGATGTTGGCGTACACGTCCAGAGCCGAGAGGAGGATCTGAGAGACCGTGATCACCCGCCTGGATTCCTCGAGAGTCCGGTGCAACTGTCTCTTGTAGCGGACGCGCAGAGCGAGCGGTACGCTCCTCGGATAGAGGAACGGGGTGATGTCGTGCATGGTCGACACCAGAGGGACCCGCAGGGGGGTGGGCGCCCATGGACTGGGCACATGCAGGAGGTCGAGGTCGTATTGCTTGACGAGCGCTCTGAAGGCGCTCTGTCCGCCCCAGGAGATCGGGTCCATGTTCGCCGAGACAAGTGTGAAGCCGTCTGATTGAGGGATGTTGGCCTTCTCCTGATCCTCGCAGAAGATGACGAATTCCTCTCCGAAGTCGGCGAATTGCCGCAGAAGATTGCGAGAGTAGATACCGATGCCGCCTCGATAGCGCACCGTTCGTGCATCGAATCCTATCCTCATGCAACCTCCCGCGCCCTCACGCAGGCCGGAATACCGGTCAAGTTATTCCCCCGTTCGCCCGAAATAGTATCAAAGACCTCCATGTCCGCTTGCGGCCTGGGCGATGTTGTATGTAATATATGTAGATGTTTTCGTTCTGAGCGTAGAGGTTATCCTGTGCTGAACGCTAACAACACCGGTGAGCCCTCTGGGGGGGTCGACCAGGGCTCAATCCTGATCAAGGCCAGGAGCATTCTCGACGAGCACAAGCTCGACATCACAAAGAGCTGGCTCAGTCGCCTCGTGGGCCGACTCGACGACCTCGAGGCGCTCGAGCGCTTTCCCACCCAGGAGAGCATCCGCACGTCGGTGGAGCTCATCGAAGGCCTCATCCAGTGCCTCGCGGACGAGGAGGCCCTGGCGGAATTCGAAGTAGACGGCGTCTTCTATAAGCAGGCCGAGAACCTGGGCATGCTACAACGCGACAGCTCCGGAGCGATAGGCTCGCTGGCGGATAATCTGGCCGCCCTTGAAGAGGCCATCTGGGACAGGTTGGCCGAAGGTCTCCGACAGCAAGACCAGGATGTGCTACAACTGGTGCGCATCTTGCGCCTGGGCCTCCACCGGATCATGACCGCGGCGACGGCCGCGTATCACCACCAATCGAACGCCGAACTCAACCGCCTGGCCCACACCGACGCCCTCACAGGGCTCTACAATCGCCGCTACTGGGAGCCGGAGCTGGCGCGTCACGTGGAGTTGTACAAGCGTTATCGCCACCCCTTCGCGATCCTGATGCTCGACTTCGACAACCTGAAGTGGGTCAACGATACGTTCGGGCACGCGGCGGGCGACACGGCGCTCATCCACTTGGCCACGGTCATGCGCATGAGCATCCGCGATGTCGATATCCCCTGCCGGTTCGGAGGCGACGAATTCTTGATACTCATGCCTGAGGCGGAGAAGAACGCCATCCAGATGGTAGGACGTAGGATCTCTGAGTCGATCAACAAGACTCGTTTCAAGCTGGGCCGTTCATTCGCCAGCCTCCAAGTCAGCTTCGGCGCAGCCGCCTGCCCGGAAAACGGGGTGGAAGCCGACGTCCTCCTGCAGGAGGCCGATGCGAACCTATACCGGGCCAAGCAAGAGAAGTCAGAACAGCACACAGCTCCTTCGGCGCCCTAGAAGCCTTCTAGCCGTCAGTCGCCGGCGGGCGACGCACACTCGTAAGCCTCTCCTCGAACAGTCTCGATCGCATGCTCAAGCACGTCTGCGATCACGGCGAAGTGCTCCCGGCATGCTTTGGGGCTGCCCGGCATATTGATGATGAGGGTACGCCTGCGCACCACCGAGACGGCCCGACTCAGCATGGCGTGCGGGGTAGCCCGCATCGAGGCGGAGCGCATGGCCTCGGCGACCCCGGGCACGATCCTCTCGGCGACGGCCAGGGTGGCTTCGGGAGCGCGGTCGCGAGGCGCCAAACCCGTGCCTCCCGTTGTGAGCACAAGATCGAACTCACCGCCGTCGGCGAGTCCGGCCAGCACCTCCTCGATGCCGGCCTGATCGTCGGCGATGACCAGGGGATCGCCGACCTCGGCGCCCGTGGCTCTTAACAGTCCCACCAAAGTGGGGCCGGAGGCGTCGGGACGCAGCCCAGCGCTGGCCTTGTCGCTCAGCGTGACGACGGCTGCTCGGACAGGGCTGCGGAGCCGTCTGTGGTTCACATCGTGCCCCCGGACGCGGAGGCGGGGGCGGCCGGCGCGGGGGCGGAGGCCGAGGGGGCCGCGGCAGGGCCGGCCGGCGCGGAGGCCGAGGGGGTAGAGGCGGCCGTGGCAGTGACGCCGGGCGCCCGTTCCGGTCGTGGCGAAGCCTCTTCGCCCGGGCGGATGTAGTCTTCTTTCCCGCCCGTCTTCTCCAGAAGACGGATGTCGCCCAGGACCATGCCCCGATCAACGGCCTTACACATATCGTAGATGGTGATGGCGGCCGTGGCGGCTCCCACGAGAGCCTCCATCTCGACCCCGGTGCGGTCTTCGGTGCGGGTGATGCACTCGATGTCTATCCGAGAGTCGTCGTCCACAACCGAGAAGGCGAGGTCCACCTGGGTGAGGAAGAGGGGGTGGCAGAGCGGGATGAGTTCCGAGGTCTTCTTGGCCGCCATGATGCCGGCGACTTTGGCAACGGCGAGAACGTCTCCCTTGGGCAGAGCCTGCTCTTTCAGAAGTCGTAAGGTGGCCGGGGCCATCCAGACCCGCGCGCCGGCCCGAGCCGCGCGCCGGGTGGGCTGCTTCCCTCCCACGTCCACCATGCGTGCTTCGCCTGCTGCATCGATATGGGTGAGGCGCGACTCCTCCATCTCAGCCTCCTACTTGAGACATACCTCGATTGGTGCGGCCCGGTAGGACGTTCTTGTCGAACGTCTTACCTTCCAACGATTCTCCGATCAATGCGAGTACCGCGTCCCGATCCCGAGCCTGGACCGCACCCTTCACGTCGACCTCAGCGCTGGAGAACAGGCAGTTCTTCAGCCGTCCGTCGGCGGTCAATCGCAGACGATTGCACTCGCGGCAAAAATGGTCGGACACCGAGCCGATGAAGCCCAATGTCCCTTGATGTCCGGGGAACCTGAAGTAGTGCGCCGGTCCCCAGCCCAACGGCGGGTCAACGGGCTCCGGCGCGAGAGACCCGCGGTTGTTCAGACCGTGCAGAACCTTCATGACTTCGGCCTTGGTGACCGACTCTCCGGCCGAGCGTGGGCCGCAGCCCCCCACCGGCATCCACTCGATGAAACGGACATGGAGGGGCCTGTCGCGAGTCAGCGCCACGAAGTCGGCGATCTCGGACAGAATATCGGGCATCATCACCACGTTCAGCTTCACCGGGGCCAGTGAGTGATGCAGGGCCGCCTCAATTCCCGCGAGGGCCGCTTCCAATGAGCCGCCTCGTGTTAGGAACCGATAGCGTTCCGGATCCAGCGAATCAAGACTGATGTTCACTCGGTCGAGACCGGCGGCTTTGAGTCCCTCAGCGAATCGTGGTAAGAGCACGCCGTTGGTGGTGAGAGATATGCCCTGTATGCCCGGGACCGCCCGGATCAACGAGATCAGGTCCGCAAGACCCTTTCGCACCAACGGTTCGCCTCCGGTCACCCGGACCTTGGTGATGCCCATCTCGGCGGAAGCCCCCACGAAAAAGCCCATATCCTCATAGGAGAAGATGTCCTCGTGCGGTATGGAAGGTATGCCCTCCGGAGGCATGCAGTAGACACACCGGTAGTTACATCTGTCGGTGACCGAGAGACGGAGGTAGTCGACGACTTGGCCGGCGGGTGGGTTCACCTGTGACTTCCCCGATTCCAAAGGCGCTATACTCGTGCAAGTATACGCTCTGCGATGAGGTCGGCCAATCCCTGAAAGTCGTCCAGATCGAGCTGGGGGACCGGGTAGTCCGGGAATCTCTGATCGCTCGCTATGCCTATGAGCTCGTCAGGCAAGCTGACCAACTCAGTGCTCCGGGCACGGCGCGACACCTCGATCTTGGGCGCGTCCTGCTTCTTGAACCCCTCGGTGATGATCAAATCGACGGGCTCCCGGATTTGACGGATGAGTTCTCCCAGGGGTCTCTCCTCAGCCACGGTGTTCAGCCAGACATATTTGTCCGGAGAAGAGATGCCCACCACCTCGGCTCCCATCTCCCGGAAGCGGTAGGAGTCGGTGCCGGGCACGTCGATCTCGAACCCATGGCTGTCGTGCTTCAGAGCCGCCACCCGGTAGCCTCGGCTGCGAAGTTCCTCGATCACCCCCAGTACGACCGTGGTCTTCCCGGACTTCTTCTTGCCGATGAAGGAAACGACGGGGAGGGGAGAAGCGTCCATGAAGGCCTGGATACGGGGCCGGAGCGCCGCGCGCCGGCCCCCTTCCTCACCCGCAAGCTCCTTCCTCGCAGCTTCGAGCTCCACGTGCGTGTTCACGTTGAAGAAGAGCCTGTCGGGATCGCCGTATGTGCTGTCGTCTATGTCCAGATAGCCGGTGTTGAGGTCGGGATAGATGTCGAAGATGCGCCGACCGCCCGAAGCGATGAACTCACGATATGCGTCGAGCGTGCCTTTGCCGTATACGGCGCACAAGGGCTGGAGGTAGCCCCCGTGCCGAGGAACGTACACATCGAAACCTTCAGAGCCGTCGGCCAGCGTCCGCAACAGGCGCGGGGTAAGGAACGGCATATCGCAGGCCACACAGATCACGCGTCCGGTCGGCGAGGCGAGCACCGCAGAGTAGACTCCCACCGCCGAGCCCATCTCGGGCAGAGCGTCGTTGACGATGGGCAGTCCCAAAGTATGGAAGCGAGACGGGTCCTTCGTAACCACGAAGACGTTAGCGAACAGCGGCGCCAGCCGGTCACGCATCCACTCGAGGAGGGTTCCATCTTTCAGCAACGCGAATGCCTTGTCCTCGCCCATGCGGGTAGACTGCCCACCCGCCAACAGCGCCAAGCTCACATCCGATCGGTACGGCTGCCAGAAGAGTGTCATGAGCCACCTGTGTCCATGGTCGTATCAACCTGCCGGCACGCACGACGCCGTCGCTTTCGCACCGGCCGTCACCGGCATGCCGGGAGCGGGCCCCAGTCCGTCCGCCGACGCCCGCCTAACAGAAGAGATTACCTCACCTTCGCCGCCGAAGAGGGTGTGCTCATCGACTTTCACCAAGAAACGTGTGCTTATCGGCTTTCGCCGGTCCGACCACCTTGTCGGGCCCGGCATCTCTTCCACTGCGCCCTGGCAGGAGACCGGAACACCGAGTAGAATCCAAGCAGCCTGCTACCGTCGGAGGACGAATGGCGAGTCAACGTATCCTGGCAGCTTTTGAGACCCGTCTCGCCAAGCTCGCCGCGGACCTTATCGCCGAGACTGAACCCAGCGCGGAAGACCGCGCTCATCTCCTGCTGGTCGCCCACCTGGCCCAGGGGGTGATCAAGTCGTACGGGTCGCATCAGCTCGATTTGGCCGCCGCCATGGAGGCCGCCAAGGGGGGTCTGACCGGCTCGAGCGCCCAGCAACGGGTCCTCAACGTCTCCCTGCGGCGCCTGGTGGACGACAATCTCATGACGCCTTGGTACGCGCGCTTTCTCAACAGTAACTTGGGGATGAAACGAACCATCATCATCAGCGGCGGCCCTAAGGTGGGCAAGTCCACGTTGCTGAACGCCCTCATCGACCTCCTCCCCCGAGACCACCGCATCGTGACCATCGATGATACCGATGAAGGGTTGCCCACCCTGCGCGACCGCTCTTTCACCGTGCACTTGAAAGCCAAGCGGGGCACGCCCGCCCGAGCCGCCGTGTTCCGTAGGGCGCGCGAGATGAAGCCCACCTGGGTGGTTGCTGGGGAGCTGGTCCGACGGGACGGCCCCGGGTTCCTCCAGTCGCTCACCGCCGGCACCACCGGCGGACTGACGACCGTCCAGACCATGGACCCCGAAGCCACGCTCAACGACTGGCTCGCCATGAACAAACCGGTCGCCGAGCACCTTAAGCAACTGAATCCATTGGTAGTCCATCTGGAGTTGGTGGCAGAAGGCGCCCCCCGCGTCGAGCGGGTCATCGAGGTGACTACCGACCGGGGCAACCTGGTGGTGACACGACGCGAACAGGTCGACAGCGAGCAGGTGGGGGTCCAAGGCGGCGAACGGAGTCCCCTGGCCAAGAGCGAGCGCGATTCCGAGCTCGCCCGGCGTTCCTGAACTCAGCCGGCGCCCCGGCCTCCGTAGGCGCTCCTTGCCTCAGCCGGTGCCCCGGCCCCGCCTCCCCCCTCTACGTCACTCATCCTCAGTCTCCAGCATATCCAGCAGTCCCGCCTCCTCGAGAAGGGTGATACCGAGCCGCCGGGCTTTTGCGAGCTTAGACCCCGCTTCCTCACCCACCACCACGTAATCGGTCTTGGAGCTGACCGATCCTACGACCCGACCTCCGGCCGCGACTATGCGGTCGGTGGCCTCCTGACGGGTAAGGGTGGGGAGGGTTCCCGTGAGAACGAAGGTCTTCCCGTCCAGCGGTCCGACCGAGCCCCGTGCGCCATCCGCCGCGGCATCCGCCAAGCCTGCGCCACCACCCGGCGTCGTCATCGCCACACCCGCTTCCTCCAGGCGCCTGATCAGATCCACATTGCGGGGCTCGCGGAAGTACTCCCACACGCTCTCCGCGATGACGGGGCCGATGCCCGGCGTCTCGCCGATCTCCTCAACCGACGCCTCCCGGAGCGCCACGAGACCGCCGAAACGCCGCACCAACAGGTCCGCGTTCTCGGCGCCCACGTGAGGCACGCCCAAAGCGAATAGGACCCGGGCCGGCGACCGCGCTTTCGACGCCTCCACCGCCGCGATGATGTTGACAGCCGACTTCTCGCCCAACCGCTCCAATCCGGCCAGCTGCGACGCCTCCAGCCTGTACAGATCGGCGCCGTCGCGGATCAGGCCTAGGTCCAGCATCCGCTCGACCAGCTTGTCCCCCACGCCGTCGATATCCATAGCTCCTTTGCTGACGAAGTGCTTCACCGCCTCGGTCCTCTTCGCCGGACAATCCGGGTTAGGGCACCGGACGGCCACCTCGCCGGGGATGCGCACCACCGGCGTGCCGCACGACGGGCACTTTGTGGGCATGGAAAAAGGTCTCTCAGCTCCGGTGCGCAGATCGGTCAGCGGCGCCACCACCTGCGGGATGACGTCACCCGCCCTCTGAAGTATGACCATGTCGCCCTCGCGGAGATCCTTGCGCCTGATGTCGTCCTCGTTGTGCAGGGTGGCCCGCTCCACCGTCACCCCGCCCACCTCCACCGGCTCCAGCTCCGCCCATGGGTTGAGCACCCCGGTCCGACCCACGTTGACACCTATGCGGATCAGCTTGGTCTGCGCCGTCGTAGGCGCGAACTTGTAGGCAACCGCCCAGCGCGGATCGCGGCCCACGGCGCCGAGCGCATCCTGCAGCCGGCGATCGTCGAGCTTCACCACCACTCCGTCGATGTCGTAGTCGAGCTGCTCCCTCCGCTCCTGCCAATCGCGACACCCCGCAACGATCTCGTCGGCCGTCGCGACCACCTGCACGTCGGGGTTGACCCGGAACCCTGCCCGTCGCAGCCATCCGAGCACCTCATAATGCCCGGAGAACTCCAGCCCGTCCACGTATCCGACGCCGTAGACCCAGGTGGAGAGGGGGCGGGAAGCGGTCACCCGCGGGTCCAGTTGACGCAACGAACCTGCCGCTGCGTTACGCGGGTTGGCGAAGGTGGATCCGCCAACAGAGATACGCTGCTCGTTCAGCTGGGCGAAGGCCGCCAGCGGCAGGTAGACCTCGCCCCGCACCTCCACCACCACCGGATAGGGTGCCGCCTCTGCCTGCATGACGAGCGGCACCGACGAGATGGTGCGGAGATTAGCGGTCACGTCCTCCCCGATCTCGCCGTTCCCCCGAGTCGCCCCGACCGTCAGACGTCCGCCCTCATACCGCAGCGAGACGGCCAGACCATCGATCTTCGGTTCAAGGACGAAACGCAGCCCCCCAGGGTCGGCGCCCGCTTCCGCCGCCAGCTTGACCGCCCGGGCATGCCAGGCGCGTAGCTCCTCCTCGTTCTTGGCGTTGGCCAGTGAGAGCATCGGTTCGCCGTGGCGCACTTGGGTGAAGCTGGGGAGAGGCTCACCCCCCACCCGCTGCGTGGGCGAGTCGGGCGTGATCAACTCCGGATGAGCGGCTTCAAGGTCCTGCAGTTCGCGGAAGAGGGCGTCGTACTCAGCGTCGGATATCTCCGGGCTGTCGAGGACATAGTAGCGGTGCTCTTGATGGCGGACGAGCGTCCGCAGCTCATCGATACGTCCTGCCGCGTCGTCCTCTGCCACCCGGTCCCTCCTAGATCCCAAGAACCTCCGCCAACTCAGGGATAGTATGAACCAGGATGTCCGGCTTTTCAGCCTCGAGAGTGCCGTTATCGAAGACGCCCCACGTGACTCCGATCGCCCGCACTCCGGCGGCTTGGGCCGCCTGGATGTCGGACGGGCTGTCGCCCACGTACGCCGCCTCAGCAGGCTCGACACCCAACCGGTCCAGGCAGGTTAGGATGGGAAACGGGGAAGGCTTGTTGCCGGCGCACTCGTCGGCACAGACGGACATGCCGAAGTAACTCTCGATGCCGGTGAGATCGAAGGCCATCTGCGTCGTGTAGCGAGACTTCGAAGTGACAAGCCCCAGTTTCACACGCGCCCGCAGCAGAGCCTCGAGCAGGTTGAGTATCCCGTCGTACAGCTTCAGCATACGGTCGTGTTCCCGGTGGTTGAACTCCCGGTAGACGTCCACCAGCTCTTCCGCGTACTCGGGGCTGAAACGCTCCATCTGCTCACGGAGCGGCCGGCCCACCCAGGCGATCGATTCCTCTCGCGACACCTCCCTACCCAATACCTCGCGGATGGCGTGCTGGAAGGAGATGATGATGAGCTCCACCGAGTCTAAGAGAGTCCCGTCCAGGTCGAAGACGACGGCCTTATACGCCGGGGATACGCGTCCCGTTTCAAGTGGGGGTTGGGGCGCCGGTCCAGGCATCAGCTCTTCTTCCGGCAATCCAGCGCGCCTTCCCAGCCGCGCAACTCGTCAAGGGCGTCGTGAGACATGAGGTCGAAGTGAAGCGGAGTGATCGACACCCAGCCTCCGGCTATCGCTTCAAAATCTGTTCCCTCTTCTCGATGCCAGCTGAGATCGTCGTTGTAGATATGGTAGACCCTCCGGTTCCCCCTGGCCTCACGGTACTCCACCTTATCGCCGTAGATGCGCCTGCCGAGAACGGTGAGTCGCGCTCCCGCCAGGGCTTCCCA
>LSQX01320727.1_pt2 | contig 41402 bp, 34 predicted proteins | sample 654561 | NCBI WGS metagenome assembly LSQX01 (sample SAMN04489861, study PRJNA283612) | anaerobic digester metagenome | isolation source: 4 biogas reactors fed with cattle manure at either 37C or 55C with and... | place: Denmark: Kongens Lyngby | collected 2014 | reverse complement strand
ACGGGCTGGCGGCCAACGGCGGGCCAGTGATCGTCCAGTTGCTGGCATCGGTCGCCTCGCGTTTTTCGGTGAAGCTGGGCCAGAAGGCGGCTGCCCAAGCGGTGCCGGTGGTGGGCGCGGTCAGCGGGGCGACCCTCAATACGCTGTTCATGCGCCACTTCCAGCGCATGGCCGAGGGGCACTTCACGGTGCGGTCGCTGGAGCGCAGCCACGGCGCGATCACGGTACGCAAGGCGTACGACGCGTTGGCCTTGTAGGAGCCTGTCATGCATCTACCGCGTGTGCTGTCGGCGTCGATCCTGTTCCTGGTGTCTTCGCCGCTGCTCGCGGCCACCTACACCGTCGGTCCCTCGGGACGGCAATACACGCAGTTGGCGGACGTGTTCCGCAACAACAACCTGGCCCCCGGCGACGTCGTCCTGGTCGACGGCAACGCCACCTACAACGGCGACATCGTGGTCGGCAGCGACGATGCCGGCGCGCCGGGCAACCCGGTGGTCATCCGCTGGCGGCGGGGCCCCGGTGAATCGCGCCCCCGGCTCCAGGGCGGCGGGCACACCATCAAGTTCGAACGCTCCAACCACGTGGTCTTCGAAGGCTTCGAGGTCCGTGGCGGCTCCCGCTCCTGCGTCTTCAGCGAAGCCCATGACGTCACCGTCCGCGACGCCCTGATCACGGCCTGCCCCTCGCACGGCATCCTCGGCGCGGACCAGAACTCGGGCTCGTTCACGCTCGAGTACAGCGAAATCTCCAATTCCGGCTCGGGCACCACCCGCCACGCCATCTACATGCAGAGCGACGAGGTCACCTGGCCCGACACCGTGTTCCGCATGCAGTACAACTACGTGCACAGCGGCACCGGCGGCGTCCTGGTCCGGTCGCGGCACCAGCGCTCGGAGATCTACTACAACTGGATCGAAGGCTCGGTCTACGGCGAGATGGAGCTGATCGGCCCCGACTGCGAGACGCAGAAGCCCGGCTGGACCGCCAACCTGCGCCGCGAGGATGCCGACGTCGTCGGCAACGTCATCGTCCACAACGCCACCTGGCGCAACGCGATCCGCATGGGCGGCGACCTCAACGGCCGCAGCCAGGGCCGGGTGCGCCTGGTGAACAACACCATCATCTTCGCCAACTCCGGCGCCGCCAACGCGGTGATGGTGCAGCTGGGCGCGGAATCGCTGGAGATGCACAACAACGTCGTCTACCAGATCCCGTCGGGAAGCACGCCCGCGATCGTGCGCGAGAATCCCGCCAGCGAGGTCGCGACCCCGTACTGCGGACCGCAGGGGCGTGACCCCTGGACCACCGGCCGCAAGGTCCATGGCAGCAACAACTGGGTCCAGACCGGCGCGATCCTGGTGCCGCAGGAGTTCACCGGCACGCGCAGCGGGTCCAACCCGGGCTTCGTCGACGCCGCGGCGCGCAACCTGCGGCCGACGGTCGGCAGCCCGCTGATCGACGCGGGCAACAACGCCCCGCAGACCGCTCCCGCGTTCCCGTTCCCGTCGCCGCTGGCGCTGCCGGCCTTCGATCCGCCGCTGCGGGCGAAGATGGCGGTCGGCGACCACCACCCCCGGGTCATGCACGGCAGCCGCATCGACATCGGCGCGCTGGAAGACCTCGAGGTCGACGACGTCCTGACCCCGCTGCCAGGGTCGCAGCCGCGCGTGCCGCAGTCGGTGGGCGGGGCCTCGCTCGAGGGCGCCGGGACGCAGGTGCCCGGGGCCGACCGCCCGGTGCGTGCGGAAGAGGACGGCGCCCAGCCGGCGTCCCAGTCCCCGGCGGTGCGCACCGAGCCGCGCAACCCGTCGATCTGGCAGTCGGCGTGGTTCCGCCTGGTCGCCTGGTGGGACGGGCTGCTCCGGCTCCTCTCCCGCTGAGGACCCCCGCGCCCGGTGCCCCGTCGCCGGGTCCGGGACAATGAAAAGGCCGCCCCTGGACAACGGGGGCGGCCTTTTCGTTCCATGCACGGGCTCCCGTGGAGCCCGTGGTTCAACGGGCCAGGCGGGCGCGCTCCGTGTGCCGCGCCGGCTGCAGCGTATCGCCGCGGCCGGCCGTCGCCGACACCACCGGCACGGCGGGCGCCGCCGCGGTGGCCGGTGCGGCGGCGTCGGCGCCTGACGCGATCGCCAGCAGCCATTCGACGCTCCTGCGCCAGGCGTCGAGCAGGAAGCCCCTGACGCGGGCGATGCGGCGGGCCAGCGTGTCGCCGGTGGCCTGCGCCGCGTCGGTGGCGGCAGCCGGGGACGCCGGGGAGCCGACCGGCTGCGGGAGCGCCTGCGCGCCCGCGCTCCCGCTGCCCTGGATCGACACGGCCGGCTGGTTGCCGCCGGTGGGCACGGACGGGCCAGGCGGAGGCGTGCCGCCGCCGGTCCACACCGGGCCATCGGCCGTCAGCAGCATGCCCTGCACGTCCTCGCGCAGCGGCTGGGCGGCGCCGCCCCCGACGCGGACGCTGCCACCGGCGGTGGTTTCGCCCTTGCGCAGGACCACGGTCGCGCTGCCCTTCTGCGGATGCGACAGCTGGATCTGCCAGGAGTCGCCAAGGTCGTTCATGGTGACCGAGACCGCGGCCTCGGCGGCATCGCGCGCGCTGACCACGTTGAGCAGGTAGCTCATCTCGGTCCCGCTGACGTCGTACTCGAGGCGGTACTGGCCGACGGTGCCGCCTTCGCTGATCACGCGGTAGGCGGGCGCCGCCGGGACCAGCGTCCGCAGGTCCATGCGCTGCGAGCCGACGGCGGCGGTGGCGGTGGCGTTGCCCACGGTGAACGGGTTTCCGGAGCCGCTGGAGCCGGTGCCGGTCGCATGCAGGACGAAGGTCTTGCGGACCTGGTTGCCGGCCATGCGCGGGCCGGTGTACTCGCTGTTGTAGATCGGATCGAGCGAGTCGCTGCCGGACTTCACGCGGTCCAGCACGATCAGCGTCTCGAGGCCGCGCAGGTACACGAACTCGCGGAGCGCGAGTTCGGCGAACGGCCAGTCGCGCTTGGCATCCCAGGAATGGACCACGTTCGCGCGGTAGCTCGGGGTCATGTCGACCGCGGCGAAGACGAAGTCGGGGGCCGACTGGAGGCGCCGGACCTTGGCCCAGTCGCGGAACGCGCCGATCTGGCCGCGGCCTTCGAACAGCACCGTGTTGTGGCCGATGGCCTCGGCGACGCCGACGCTGCCCGTGCCGCGCCAGCCCACGATCGAGTCGACGTAGCCGGTCGTCTCGCGGGTGATCCAGCGCCCCTTGCGCCAGAGCTGGAAATTGCCGAGGTCGCGGTGCATGTGGCCCACGCCGGCGCTCAGCGCTCCGTCGCCGGTGGCGCCCAGCTGCAGCTTGAACTGGGTCGCTCCCGGAGCCGCGGCGCTGGAGCCGTACAGGAACTGCGCGCCGTCGGCGTAATAGTCCAGGGGCAGGGTGGGGCGGCTGGAGGTGATCGAGGCCGCGGCCAGCTCCGAGCGCATCCACCAGGAGGGCCGCAGGCCGCGCGCGTCCATCCAGGCCTTCGCCATGCCCGAGGCCTTGGCGTTGGGATAGCGCAGCGCGTAGGCGGCGATGAGGTCCGCGTAGGAGTCGTTCTCGGCCAGCCCGCTCTCGCGGAAGTTCTCGTCCTCGTTGAAGGGGAACAGCTGCCACAGCGCGACGGCGTTGTCGAAGCGCTGCGTGGGCTGGCGCGTGGACGCGTACTGCAGGTAGTACAGGCTGTCGTGGTGGAACTTCACCGTGCCCCAGGCGTCGTAGCCGTAGTCGGTCGCCGAGGTGAAGGCGATGCTGGGGTAGTACATCATCGGGCCGCCGTAGGCGGATCCCTCGAGCGGCACGCCGCCCACGCCGTACGTGTCGTACCAGTCCTGGAAGCGGCTGTGCCCGGACGGGGCGTTGGCCGCGAGGTTGCGGTAGCGCACGTCCAGCGCGTGGTCGATGAACGACTGCGCCTCGGGGTTGTGGTGGAAGCTCGCGATCCCCCAGAGCAGGCTGTTGCGCAGGTAGCCCCAGTGGTAGTTGCTCGCCGACATGGCGACGCCACCCCAGGACACCGCGTTGAGCTCGGCGAGCCGGGCGTTCCAGCGCGTGGTGATCGTGTTGCGGTCGGACGACGACATGTGCGGATAGCACCAGTCGTAGATCAGGAGCGCCTGCTCGCCGCTCCAGCGCGCCTCGTTCTGGCTCGGGAAGTTGTAGCCGCGGATCCAGTCGATGGCCTCGGTGCAGCCGTCGGCGGGATTGCCGGAGAGCAGGCTCACCAGGGCGCGGTCACGGCTGCGCGTGGCCGGGTCCCAGTTGTTGATCGGCACCGGGTTGTTGGCCCGGAAGCTGCGCGCGCGTGCCAGCCGGGCGGCCCCGGGGGTGCCGGCCTGGGCGCTGTAGAAGATGCGGGGATGGCTCTGCGGGATCGAGAGCGTGGCGGCCCCGGCCGGGGAGGGCACGGCCGACAGGGCGAGGAGGGTCGCGGAAGCGAACAGGAGGGGGCTGGATAATCGGGGTAAGACCATGGTGTTCCCTATCGCACGGGCAGGTGCCGCGGGTGTGGTTGGATCCCCTGGCGGCAAGTCTAGGTGGCGGACGCCCGGCCGTTTGCGATCCCCGTCACAGATGGGACGCCCACCGCCCGGGCCGGGGCCGCCAGGCGGGCGGATGACCGGTTCCAGCCGGGGCGGGCGTTAGTCCGGGTTGACGGGCGAGGGCCCTGGGACAGGTGGAACGGGGGGAACCGTGGAAGCAGCTCACGATCCGGGCGCAGCCGGGGGACGGGCGCCATGAGGGCCACATCGACCAGCAAGGGCAAGCAGGCGATGCGCATGCTCTGGGTGATCGAGGCCACGGTCCTGGTCGCGGCCTTCGCCGCGGCAGTGTGGCTGCGCTACTTCAACGACGCCGAGGCGCGCGTGTACTTCATGAGCGTGGCGCCCCAGCGTGCGCTCGCCGTGCCCCTGTTCCTCACCGGCGCGATGATGGCCTTCGGCCTGTACCACGTCCACGGCCGCCTCAACCGCATCGACCTGCTGCTGCGCGTCGCCCTGTCGTTCGCCTTCGGCGGCGTGGGGCTGCTGGTCCTGTTCTACCTGATCCCGGACTCGCACATCGGTCGCGGCGTGCTCGGCTTCACCCTGCTCCTGGGCGCGGCCGGCGTGCTGCTGGTGCGGCTGGCGGCGGTACCGCTGTTCGCCGCGGAGACGTTCAAGCGCCGGATCCTGGTGCTCGGCGCCGGGCGCAACGCGGACCTGATCAACCAGCGCATGCGCCGGCGCAGCGACCGCCAGTCCTTCCGCCTGGTGGGCTACCTGCCGATCCCCGGCCAGCCGGTCGAGGTCTGCCGCTCCCTGCAGGTCGAGCCGCGGGGCCGGCTGCTCGAGACCTGCCGCTGGCTGGAGGTCGACGAGGTGGTGGTCGCGCCCGACGAGCGCCGCGGCATGCTGCCGATGGAGGAAATGCTCGAGTGCGCGGAACAGGGCATCGTCCTCACCGACCTGGCCCAGTTCTTCGAACGCGAGGCCGGGGTGATCAAGCTGGGGATCGTCGATCCCTCGTCGCTGGTGTTTTCCGGCGGCTTCGACCATTCGCTGCCGCGCATGCTCAGCAAGCGCTGCTTCGACATCACCGCTGCCTCGCTGCTGCTGGTCGCCTCGGCGCCGGTGATGCTGGTCGTGGCACTGTGCATCTGGTTCGAGTCCGGCGGCCCCATCCTCTATCGCCAGACGCGCGTGGGGCTCGGCGGGCGCAGCTTCGACCTGATCAAGTTCCGCAGCATGCGCACGGACGCCGAGAAGGACGGCATCGCGCGCTGGGCGAGCAAGGACGACGACCGCACCACCCGCGTCGGCCGCGTGATCCGGCAGACGCGCCTCGACGAGCTGCCGCAGCTGGTCAACGTGCTGCGCGGGGAGATGAGCTTCGTCGGACCCCGGCCGGAGCGGCCGCAGTTCGTCGACCAGCTGAACAGCCAGATCCGGTACTACAGCATCCGGCACTCCATCAAGCCGGGCCTCACCGGCTGGGCACAGCTGCGGTATCCCTACGGCGCGTCGGTGCGCGACGCCGAGGAAAAGCTGAAGTTCGACCTGTTCTACGCCAAGAACCACGGCCTGCTGTTCGACATCATGATCCTGCTGCAGACGGTCGAGGTGGTGGTCTTCCGCCGCGGCGGCCGCTGACGGCGGTCAGTCGCGGGGCGATCCCAGCACCTGCCAGGCGAAGCGCTTCATGGCGAAGGTCGAGGCCTGCGCCAGGCCCACCAGCGAACCCAGTCCCGGCGCCGAGGTCCAGGCCTTCCAGCCCAGGCGGCCGGCCGCGCGCCAGCGCCCGCTGATCACCATGCCGCGGCAGTTGCGCAGGTAGCAGGCGGCGAGCGCGCGGCGCCGCTCGCCTTCGTCGACCTCGCCCGCGACCGCGTCCAGGGTCTGCTCCATCACCCGGACGTAGTCGTCGTTGGTGGTGGGGAGGGCCGACAGGCCATCGTGTTCGCGCATCGCCACGACCAGGGCTTCCTCGACCACCCCGATGCGGAAGTGGCGGGCGATGCGCAGGTGGTACTCCAGGTCCTCGGCGGTGCGCAGGGATTCGTCGAAGCCGCCGATCCGTTCGTAGACCTCGCGGCGCATCATCATCGAGGCGGGCACCAGGGAGGGTTCGTGGATCAGGTGGCCCAGGATCCAACCGTCCTCCGGGATGTCGTCGCGGCGGCGGAGCACACCCAGCGGACTGCCGTCGGCGGCGATGCGGTCCACGTCGCACAGCACCATGCCGTACTCCGGGTGGCGCACGAGCCAGTCCAGCTGCACGGCGTTCTTCCGCGGCAGCCAGGCGTCGTCGCTGTCGAGCAGGGCGATGAAGGCGCCCCGCGCCATCGCCAGCCCGCGGTTGCGCGCGGCCGAGACCCCGGCGTTGGCCTGCGGCACGTGGATGACACGTTCTCCGTAGCGCTCGGCCAGCATCTCCGCGGTGCCATCATCGGATCCATCGTCCACCACGATGATCTCGTCCACCGGCACCGTCTGGGCCAGAACCGAGTCCACCGCGCGCGCCAGGAGGCGGCGCCTGTTGTAGGTGGGGATGACGACCGAAACACCGGGAAGCAGGGACATGCCGAAAGAATTCCTCAAGTCAGTTCTGTATCGCAGCGGGGCGCTCGGCCTCTACCACCGGCTGCGCAACCGGCGCAGCCTGACCGTGGTCTCCTTCCACCGCATCCTGCGCGAGGACGACCCGCGCTGGGCGACCTGCGACCCCGACTACACGCTCCGGGCCGACGCGTTCGCCGCGTCGCTGGCCTTCTTCCGCAGGCATTACAACGTCGTTTCCCTGGAACAGGTGCTGGACGCGCGGCGGGGCGCCGGGCGGCTGCCGCCGCGCGCGCTCCTGATCACCTTCGACGACGGCTGGGCGGACACCGCCCAGGTCGCCCTGCCGGAGCTGCAGCGGGCGGGCCTGCCCGCGGTGCTGTTCCTGGTGGCCGACGCGGTCGGGCGGCGCGAGCCCTTCTACCAGGAGCAGCTGGTGGCCGCCTGGCGCGCGGGCTCGCTCGGCATCGAAGACCTCGAAGCGGCGCTCGACGCAGCCGGCGCGCCGCACGCGGCGGCGGCTCCGTCCGGCCCCCTGGACCTGGCGCGCCTGCGCGCCGCGATCGAGCGCGTGGAGGCCATGGCGCCGCGCGAGCGGCAGGCCTTCATGGCCGGCCTCGCGGACCGGGTGGGCGACGGCTGCCGGCACATGGTCGACGCCGGCGACCTCGAGCGGCTGCTGGAGGCCGGGGTCGCCATCGGCGCCCACGGCAAGAGCCATGTCCGGATGACGTCGCCGCACGCCGACCCGGTGGTCGAACTGGGCGTGGCCCGCTCCGAACTGGAGCGCCATGCCGGCGGCCGCGAGGTCTGCACCCTGTCCTTCCCGCACGGCCGCTACGACGACGGCGTGCTGCGCATCGCGCGCGATGCGGGCTACGAGCTGATGTTCACCAGCGTGCAGGTGCTCAACCCGGTGTCGCCGCGTCCCGGCGACCTGCTCGGGCGCACCGGCTTCGATGCCGGCAACGTGCTCGACGCGAAAGGGCGGTTCCGGCCGGACTGGCTGGCGCTCTACCTCTTCCGTCCGCCGCTGCGCGCCGTCTCCTGAGCAAGGGCGCCCGCCCGGCCGCGGCGTCCGGGGCGCGGATGCAGGGCGCGCGCGCGGGTTCATTCGTCCTCGTCGACGGCGGTCAGGTGGACGTCGGTGTCCGCGCCCACCACGTTGGGAGGGGCACTCCAGTAGCCGAACACCGGGCGCGCGTTGCGCGCCACGAATCCGCGTGACTGCCAGCTGGCCGCGCGCTGCGCCGATGTCGCCATCTCCACCGAGACCGCCGCCGCCCCGTCGCGCCTGGCCGCGACCAGCAGGGCGTCGATGCAGGCCAGGGGCGTCCCCGCTTCGGCGTCGACCGACCAGAAGTCGCGCACGTGCAGCACGTGCCCGTCGCGGACCACCGTGAACCATGCGACGAGGCCGTCGCCTGCGCCGCCAGCGTCGCGACCGAAGACCAGGAGGTGGCGTGCGCGCGGCAGCGGTGAATCGTCGAAGCGCCAGCGCAGGAAGTCGAGGCTCCGCCAGGCGGTGAGCATCGAGCGGGGGCGCGAACGCTCCCAGAGCGTGCCCATGCGCGGGTCGACGCGGTCGGACCACTCGGTGCGCAGCGGGCGAAGGGGCCGGCGCCGGAGCGCATCGCGGACCCGGCTCGCCGCGTCCAGCAGCCAACCGCAGGGAGCGGCGAGCAGCGCCGGCATCCGCCGCCTCAGGTAGGGCCCATGGCGCACGACGCGCACGTAGCGCACGATGTCGCGGAACTTGTCGTAGCGGATGCGCTTGAACAGCGATGCCGCGCGCGGGTTGGGGAAGCCGAGGAGCAGCTCGAACTCCTGGTGCACCTGCTCCACCATCGACATCTGCATCGTCAGCGCCGGGCCGAGCGATCGGTGCAGCGGCTCCACCACCAGGTCCACCAGGACCCCGGCGGGGATGTTGCGCCCCTGGTAGCTCATCCGCCTCCGGCCCGCGGCGCAGGCGCCGACCCACTTGCCCGAAGGCTCGTGCCGGAGCAGCTCCAGCAGCGGCTTCCCGTTCGGGCAGGCGCGATAGAACCAGTCGTACTTCGCGCGCATGTGCGCGGGCTCGCCCAGGCTGCCGTCCCACAGCGCCAGCAGGGTGTCGCGGTGGTGCGCGGGATCCTGCTTGGACGGGACGTAGACCGCCGCATCGGCCGCCATTCAGGCCACCTCCGGCACGGCCTCCACCAGCACCGGCGCAAGGTGCAGGTAGCGGGTGGTGCGGCGCTTGTTGCGGATGTCCTCGTACACCGCCTCGGCCTGGGCGGCGTCGATCCCGAGCGTGGCCGCGAGCGTCCCGGCGGGGACGTCGTGGTTCAGCGCCCACAGCGCGAGGTCCATGTCGCGGTAGGGGAGGGCGAAATAGAACTCGTCCTGGCCCTGCTGCAGGCTGTAGGTGTCGGTGGTGGGCTCGGCCGCGCAGACGCGCTCGGGCAGCCCGAGGTGGCGCGCCATGCCGTAGACCTGGCTCTTGTACAGGTGCGCGATGGGCTTGACGTCGGCGGAGCCGTCGCCGTTCTTCACGAAGAAGCCCTGGTCGTACTCGAGGCGGTTCGGGGTCCCGACCACGGCGTAGTTGAGGCGGTCGGCGTGGAAGTACTCCAGCGTCTTGCGCACGCGCTGCTTGAAGTTGGTCGCGGCCACGATCGCCAGGTAGGCGTCCAGCGGGAGATCGCGCTCGTGCAGCGTGCCGGACGGGTCGCTGGCGACCAGCAGGAAGCGGTTGAAGCGGCCCTGGATGCCGCCGTCGATCACGATCTTGAAGCGCCACCCCGGCCCGTACTCCGGGAGCGCCTGCCGGACCGCCGCGTCGCGGACGCTGTAGCAGCCCAGGGCCGCGAGCGCGGGCGCGATGTCGTGGGTCTCGACGCGGATGCCCAGGTGGCCGGCCAGGATGCGCGCGCGCGCGGCGCTGTCGTCGGAGGAGTCCTGCTCCGGCAGGATGAGGCCCAGGACGCGGTCGGGGCCCAGCGCGCGCACCGCGAGCGCGACGCTCGCCGAGCTGTCGATGCCGCCCGAGATCGCGACCACGAGGCCGCGGCGGTGCAGGGTGCGGGCGGTGATCGCGCGGAGGCGGTCGGCGATGCGGTCGGCTTCGGCCTCGTAGTCGAGGTCGAGGACGTTGCGGTTGAGGGTGTCGACCAGGCTGTCCATGTCAGTTGAGCTCGATGCGGCGGACCTTGCCGGAGGCGGTCCTGGGGAGTGAATCCACGAATTCGACGTGGCGCGGAACCTTGAAGGGCGCGAGCCGGGTCCGGCAGTGCGCCTTGACCGTGTCGCCGCCGCGCTCCAGCGGGCGGCTGGCCACCACGTAGGCCTTGATGACCTGGCCGAGCACGGGATCGTCGACGCCCACGACCGCGACCTCGGCGACGCCGGGGACCTCCTGGATCGCGTCCTCGACGTCGGTCGGATACACGCGGTGGGCGCCGGTCTTGATCATGTCGCTGCGGCGACCGCAGAGGTACAGGAAGCCGTCGCCGTCCAGGTGCCCGCGGTCCCCGGTGTGCAGCCAGCCGTCGCGCAGCACGCGCGCGGTCTCGTCGGGGGCGTTCCAGTAGCCCAGCATCACGTTCGGGCCCTGCACGATGACATCGCCCTCGACGCCCGGGGCGGCGTCGCGGCCGGCTTCGTCGACCACGCGCAGGCGGACGCCCCGCAGCGGCCGGCCGACCGAGCCGGCCTTGTCCTCCAGGCGTTCCGGCGGCAGGTAGGTGAGGCGCGACGTGGCTTCGGTCTGGCCGTACATCACGAACAGCCGGGCCCGCGGGATCGCGGCGCGCACGCGCGCGGCGAGGGACGGTGACATCGCCCCGCCGGCCTGGGTGACGTAGCGCAGCGAATCCAGGTCGCGCGATGCCAGGTCGCCGCGCTCCAGCAGCAGCGCGAAGGTCGATGGCACGCCCGAGAAGCCGGTGGCGCGATGGCGGGCGATCGAGTCGACCACCGTGCGCGGGAACAGCATGTTGGGCTCGAGCACGATGCAGGCGCCGGAGGCGAGGTGCGTGTGCAGCACCGAGGCGCCATACGCGTAGTAGAAGGGGAGGACGCTGAGCACGACGTCGTCCGCGGTGAGCCCGAGGTAGTCGATGACCGCGGCCACGTTGGCCGCCAGGTTCGCGTGGCTCAGGGTCACGCCCTTGGGCGACCCGGTCGTTCCCGAGGTGTAGACGATCGCCGCCGGCCGCGCGGCATCGTGCGCGGCCGCGGCCGGAACGGCCGGCGCGGGCGTCCATGGGCAGGCGCCGGCGTCCACTTCCAGGGTCGGCGGCGCGGAAGGCAGGGCGGCCAGGGCCTCGGCGACGTCGGCATGCCCCCGTGCGTGCACGACCAGTGCGGCGCCGCAGTGCGCCAGCCACGGCGCGAGGTCCCGCGACCTGGCCTGGACGTTCAGCGGCACGCTGACCATGCCGGCGATCCACGCGCCGTAGCAGGCGGCGGCCGCCTCGATGCAGTTCTGCAGGACGATCGCGACGCGATCGCCCGGCTGCAGGCCGCGCCGGCGGAGTTCGCGCGCGAAGCCGTGGGCCGAGGACCAGAACTCCGCATAGGTGGCGCGGCGCTCGCCGTCCACCATTGCGATCCGTGTGGGCCAGCGGGCCGCGACCGCGTCGATGCGGTCGGTCAGCAGGCCGTCGGCCATGGCGTCAGACCACGGCCGCCAGCGCACGCTTGCGCTTGACGAAGCCGTCGATGGCATCGACCGTGTCGAAGTTGGCCGGGATCATTTCCGCGGGGTCCACGACCAGCTTGAAGGTCTCTTCCAGGAACAGGATCAGTTCGTGGATCCCGGTCGAATCGATGATGCCGGTGTTGATCAGGGAGTCGCTGTCCCCGATGGCCGACGCATCGCTCGAGAACAGGAAGTTCTCGGCGAGGTACTGCTTGATGTCCTGACGCTGCTGCATCGCTGTCGTGCCTTTCCCGGACGTATCGCTGATCACCTTCTCTTAACGCCGAAGCGCCGGCGGACCGGCCAGCCGCGGGGCCGCGCGGCATCGCTCCGGCATGGCGGGACGACGCCCGCGGACGCCTGCGGTTTCGTCCCGGATGGCCCCGGCGCGTCGGCGGATACGTTCATCCCGTGGCATGCGACCGCCCCTGGAAAAACTGGTCCTGCTGTGCGCGATCACCCTGTCCGCGTGCGGCGGGACGGTGCCGCCGCCGGCGGCCGAGCCCGTCGCGCCAAGGCCGGCGCCGGTGGTCGCCGTGGACTCGTCGCACGGCCGCCTCCGCGTGGAAACCCTGGTCGAGGGCCTCGAGCATCCCTGGGCCCTGGCCTTCCTCCCGGATGGCGACCTGCTGGTGACGGAACGCCCCGGGCGCCTTCGCCGCATCCACCGCGACGGGCGCGTGTCCCCACCGCTCGGAGGACTTCCCCGGATCTTCGTCAGCGGCCAGGCCGGCCTGATGGACGTCGCACTGTCGCCCCGCTTCGCGGAGGACGGCTACGTCTACCTGTCCTTCGCCGAGCCGAACCTGCGCGGCAACGTAGCCGGCACCGCGGTGCTGCGGGGCCGCCTGGGCGACGGGGCGCTCACCGACGTCGACGTCGTCTACCGCCAGGAGCCGAAGCGTTCGGCGGGCACGCACGTCGGATCGCGGCTCGTGTTCGCCGCCGACGGCACGCTGTTCGTGACCCAGGGCGACAACCGCGTCGCGGCCGGGCTGGCGCAGGAGCTCGACGCGCTGCCCGGGAAGATCGTGCGCATCGGCGCCGACGGCTCGGTTCCCGAGGACAATCCCTTCGTCGGCCGCGCCGGTGCCCGGCCGGAGATCTGGTCGCTGGGCCACCGCAACGTGCAGGGGGCCGCCCTCCACCCGGCCACCGGGCAGCTGTGGGCGAGCGAGCACGGCCCCATGGGCGGCGACGAGCTCAACCTCCCGGCGCCGGGGGCGAACTACGGCTGGCCGCTGGCCACGCACGGCCTGGACTACAGCGGCGACCCGGTGCCCGGAGCGGTCGGGCCGGAGGCGCCGGGCATGGTGCCTCCGCACCACGTCTGGCAGGTGTCCCCGGGGCTCAGCGGGATGGCCTTCTACGACGGGGCGCTGTTCCCGCGGTGGCAGGGCGATCTGTTCCTGGGCGCACTCGCCAGCCGCGAGCTCATCCGCCTCGAACTCGACGGCGACCGGGTGCTCGGCGAGGAGCGCCTGCTGGGCACGCTGGAGGCGCGCGTGCGCGACGTGCGCGTGGGGCCGGACGGAGCGCTCTACCTGCTGACCGATGCCGCCAGCGGTGCGCTGCTCAGGGTGTCGCCCGCGACGGACTGAGTGCGGAAGCCGCGGAGCTGACGGTGCACCAGCATCGTCGACAGCACGCCGACGAAGGCCTGGTTGTCCGAGAACCCACGGGCACGCCCGGCGCGGCACTTCTCGAACAGCCGGCCCACGGCGGCCGCGTCGAAGTAGCCGGCCTCCCGGATGGACGCCTCCGACAGCAGGTCCTCGACGTAGTCCAGCGGCTTGCCGTCGAAGAAGAAGCTGCTCGAGTCCGGCGACCGGTAGGGCTGCTTGGTGCGCTGCGCGATGTCGGGGGGCAGCAGGTCGGCCAGCGCGCGCCGCAGCACGTGCTTCTCGGTGAGCCCGCGGATCTTGTAGGACGGCGGCAGCGCGTTGGCGAACTCGACCAGGCGGTGGTCGAGGAAGGGATAGCGGCCCTCGATCGAATTGGCCATCGCCACGCGGTCGCCCTGGAAGGGCAGCAGGTAGCCCGCGAGCAGGGTCTTGGCCTCGATGTACTGGTCGCGTGCCAGCGGCGACCAGGCGTCGGCGCCGGCCGGCATGGCCCCGTCCCAGGCCCGCAGCGGGTCCCAGTCCCGCAGCCCGGCGCGGAGCTCAGGCGCGAGCAGGCCGAGGGCGCGCTGCGAGGTGGTCCAGCGCGGCAGGTGGGCGTACGAGGCGCGCCCGACGTCACCCAGGCCCTGCGCGAAGAAGGCCTGCGCCTGGCCGGATGCCACGGGGGAGTTCGGGAGGTAGCCGTAGAGGCGTTCGAGCAGGCGCGGGCGCATCGTCGACGTGGGCTGGCGCGCCCAGAACCTGCGCACCTTCGCCTCCTTGAAGAGGTCGTAGCCGCCGAAGACCTCGTCGGCGCCTTCGCCGGTGAGCACCACCTTGTAGCCGTGAGCGCGCACGCTGGCCGAGAGCAGCATCAGCGGGACCGCGGCGGTCCGCAGCACCGGTGCCTGCACGTGGCGGATCATCCGCGGGAAGGCGTCGCCGATGTCGCGCCGGCTGCAGTGGACGGTGGTGTGGTCGGTGCCAAGGTGCCGCACCATGGCCTGCTGGTGGGCGCTCTCGTCGTACTCCCCGTCTTCGAAGGCGACCGAGAAGGTGCGCACGGGGGTGCGGGTGAAGCCGCGGATGAGGGCGACGATCCCCGACGAGTCGAGTCCGCCGCTGAGGTAGGCGCCGACCGGCACGTCGGCGCGCAGCTGCAGCCGCACCGCGTCCACCAGCCGCTCGCGCAGCTCGTGGACGGCGGCCTCGAACCCGCCCGGGTAGCGGTCGGGCCGCGTCTCGGACGCGGGCGGGAAACTCCAGTTCCAGTACTGGCGGAGCGTCCGCCGGCCGTCCTCGCCGATCACCAGCAGGTGGCCCGCGGGCAGGCTCTCCACGCCGGCGTGGATGGTCGTGGGATCGGCCGGTGCCCACCAGGCCAGGGCCTGGGCCAGGCCGAGCGGGTCGACGGTGGCCAGTTCCGGAAGCACGGAAAGCAGCGCTGCGGGTTCGGAGGCGAACCACGTGCGTCCGCGCGCGGAGGCGTGGTAGAGCGGCCGGATCCCGGTGCGGTCGCGCGCGAGCAGCAGGCGGCGGCGCGGGGCATCCCAGAGCGCGATCGCGAACTGCCCGTTGAGGTGGCGCACGAAGTCGTCGCCGTCGCGCTCGTAGAGGTGGACGATGACCTCGGTGTCCGACTGCGTGTAGAAGCGGTGGCCCTGTGCCTCCAGTTCCCGGCGCAGTTCGACGTAGTTGAAGATCTCGCCGTTGAGGACCGTCCACACCGTTCCGTCCTCGTTGCGGATCGGCTGGTCGCCGGTGGCGAGGTCGATGATCGACAGCCGGGCGTGGGCGAGCGCGACGCCCGTGTCCAGGTGCCAGCCGTAGCCGTCGGGACCGCGGTGGGCAAGGGCGTGGATCATGCGCCCAAGCGGCGCGCGGTCGTGCTCCGGCCGGACGTCGGGCCCGACGATCCCCGCTATGCCGCACATGGCGTGGCCCCCGCGCCGTGGGCGCCGATGGTCTCGTCGCAGGCCGCCAGCGTCTCGGCCGCCACCGCGTCCCAGCTTCGCGAGAAGCGGCGCGACAGCGCGGCTTCGTCCCAGTCGCGCCCGAGCGCGTCGGCGAGGGCGGCGGCGAGGGCATCGACGTCGCCCGGCGGGACCAGGTGGCCGCAGGCGTCGTCGACGATTTCCGGGATGCCGCCCACGTCGCTCGCGACCACGGGGCGGCCGCAGGCGAGCGCCTCGATCAGCACGTTGGGCTGCCCCTCGGAGTGGCTGGGCAGGGTGACGAGGTCGGCCGCGGCCATCCACTGCGCCACGGCGGCCGGCGGCAGCGCACCGGGCAGGTGGACGCGCGCGCCGCAGGCCGCGGCAAGGTGCGCCACTTCGTCGCGCATCGGACCGTCGCCGACCAGGGCGAATTCGACCCCGGGACGCCGGCCGGCGAGGATGGACGCTGCCGCGAACAGTTCGCGCAGTCCTTTCCCGGGGACCAGGCGACCCACGTAAAGCACCAGCGGGCGATCCGGTGCGAGGCCGAGGGAGGCGCGGGCCCGGTCGCGGTCGGCAAGGTGGAAGAGCGAAGCGTCGCATCCGTTCGCGACCACCCGGATTCGCGCCGGGTCGGCGCCATAGCCCGTGACCGCGACCCGGCCGAGGTCCTCGCTGACGACGAGCAGGCGGCCTGCGGCACGGACCACCGGGCGCGTCAGGCGGCGCGTGACCGCGTCGCGCACGCGCAGGTCGGAGCCGCGTGCACCGGCAAGGAAGGGCAGCCCGGCGCGACGCGCCGCCTGCATCGCGCCGAGGGCATCGGGATACAGCCAGTAGCCGAGGACCACGTCGGGACGGAAGCGACGCAGCGCCGTGTCCAGGGTGCGGCCGCAGGACCAGCCGTTGAAGGGCCGCGTCACCAGCGGGAGCACGCGGTAGCGGGTGTATTCGACGCTGCAGCCCTCCACGGCGTGCGCGAGGTCCGGCGGGCGGAAGGTGTAGCTTCGCGGCCGCGCCCAGCCCGGGTACTCGGCCACGGGGCTGACCACGTGGACGTCGGCCAGCCGTGACATCGCCCGCACCGTCTGCTGCAGCGGACGGCCGCGGGTCGGCTCGCCGTGGATCGGGAACTGGGACGTGACCACGAGGATGCGCACCGGCGTCAGGCCTCCGCGCCGAAGGTGAGGTCCAGGCCCCGCTCGACCCCCACCCTCGGCGTCCAGCCGAGCAGGTCGCGTGCCGCGCTGGAGTCGACGTTGGCCAGCGGGCGCAGGGAATGCACCCGGTAGCGGCTCAGCGGCAGGTCGCGCCCCAGCGCCCGCGCGAGCAGCTCGACCGCGCCGCCGAGGGCCGCGAAGGCACCGGAGGGAATGCGCAGCAGCGGCGGGCGACGGCCGGGGACGCGCCCGCAGCGGGCGAGGTATTCGTCCTGCCGGACCGGCAGCGGATCGACCACGTGGATCACCCGGCCGACGGCGGTCGGACTGCGCGCGGCCAGCAGCAGGGCGTCGACGACGTCGTCGATGTACACCAGCGGCAGCGTCTGGGCCCCGGGGCCGACCGCGATCCAGCGCCCGGCGAGCGCCAGCGTGCCGTTCGGGGTGACGCCCTCGGCGCCGGGTCCGAAGATCTGCCCCGGCCGCAGCACCACCGCCGGAAGCCGGCGCCCGCGCACGGCGTCCATCACGTAGCGCTCGGCGTCGAGCTTGGTGCGCGTGTAGCTGCCACGCAGCTCCGGTCGCGGTTCGAAGCGGTAGGACTCGTCCACGCGCTCGTGCGGCTGGCGGCCGGCGTGGTCGAGCACGCTGAGCGAACTCACGTAGGCGAGCCGTCCGGTGCCGTGCCGCAGGCAGGCCTCGACGACGTTGCGCGTGCCCCAGGTGGTGCCCGCCTCGAAGTCGCGCGGGCCACCGCGCATGGCCGCGCCGACGTGGTAGACCGTGGCAACTCCGGCGACCGCGTGGTCGACGATGGCGGGGTCGCCCAGGTCGCCGACCACCACGTCGATGCCGGGATCCGCGCGCCACGCGGCGGGCGGCGGGCGGCGGACCAGGACCCGGACGCGCTCGCCGCGGGCGCGCAGGGCGGCGACCAGCGAGCGGCCCAGGAACCCGGCCGCACCCGTCACCAGCGCATCCGCCGGCGGCAGCGGCGCGGTCCTCGCGGCCAGCTCCTCCAGCCGCTCGCGGTCGGCGTCGGCGCAGGCGGGCTCGAGCAGGCGTGCCAGGCGCAGCGCGTCCTCGGCGCTGAAGGGGGGTGCCTCGTTGTTGCGCGCGGCCTCGGCGAACTCGCGCGCTCCGCGGCGGATCCCCGGCGAGGGCTGCAGCCGGCCGGTGGCGAAGCGCAGCACGTTCCATGGCACCTGCACCAGTGCGGCCGCGCTCGCGAGCATCGACCCGGCGACGATGCCCACGAACTTCGGCCCCGGCAGCACGCGGCGGATGCTGCAGGTCTGGAGGAAGCGGTCCACTTCGATGATGCCGCGCGTCCCGCGCACGACCAGGCGGTTCTCCATCGGCCGCGCGTTCCAGGACAGCAGCAGCCGACCGCAGCCGCGGGCGGTGGCCGCGTGCGCCTGCCATTCGTCGAAGCGGAGGTTGGGATCGCCGCCGTGGCTGGCGCGCTCGACCGCCAGGCGGGTGACCGGACCGAGGAAGGCCTCGATCGTGTACAGGCCGTGCACGCCGAGGTCGCGGAAGGGATACGAGCCCTGGGTCACCTGCGCCGGAAGCGGGCCGCCGGCGTAGGGTGGATAGTCGGAGGCACGGACCACGTCCACCGACAGCACCTCGCCGATGCGGCCCTCGGCCGCGGCGTCGAGCGCGCGCCGGACCACGGGGTCCAGCAGGTCGGAGTGGTTGACGCCGAGGATGCGGCCCCGCGCCCGCGCAGCATCGATCATCCGTTCGCAGTCGGCGACGGTGTCGGCCATCGGCTTCTCGACCAGGACGTGGCAGCCCATGGCCAGCGCCTCCAGCGCGATCGCCGCGTGCGAGGCCGGCGGGGTCAGCACGTGCACCGCGTCGGGCCGCGCATCGGCGACCTCGGCCAGCGTGGTCGCCGTGCGCTCGACGCCGAAGCGGTCGGCGAGGGCGCGCGCGGCGTCGGCGTTGGTGTCGCAGATCGCGACCAGCTCGACGAAGTCCAGCGCGGACAGCGCCGCGAGGTGGTGCCCGGCGACGTAGCCGGCGCCGACGACGGCGACGCGCAGCCGGCCGGGGTGGAGGGGGGCGAGTGTGGACAGCTGGTTCACGTGGTGGCCGGTTGGTGGCTGTTGAAGTGTTCGAGCAGGGTGGCGACGACGCTGTCCACCCGGTGCTCCCATGTCTGGCTGGCCACCGCCGCGACCCGCTCCTCGGCGGCATCGCGGCCGGTGTCGAGCAGGGACGCTTCGATCGCTGCGAGGAAGGAGGCGCGGTCGTCGGCGATGCGCACCCAGCGCGAGAACTTCTCGATCTCCGGGTTGCGCACGCTGACCACGGGGCGGCCGGCGGCCAGGTATTCCCTGAGCTTCAGCGGGTTGGCGTTGGCGATCCAGCGGTTGCGGCGCTGCGGGATCAGCGCGACGTCGATCGCCTTCGACCAGCGCCCGAGGTCGGCGTAGGGCTGGGGCCCGACGAAGCGCACGTTGGGCATGGCGCGCAGCTTGGAGACATCGGTCGCGGCGTGGCCGACCATGAGGAACGACCACTGCGGACGTTCGGCGGCGAGCCAGGCCAGCAGGTCGAGGTCCACCCACTCGTGGATGCTGCCGATGTAGCCGATGACGGGTCGCGGGAGGTCGCGCACGGCCGCGGGAATCTCGGTGCCCGCGTCCAGCGCCTGCCGGAACAGGGCGACGTCCACGCCGTGCGGTGAAAACACGGTGCGCGGGTTGAGCGCGCGCTTCGGGGCTTCCAGCGCCGGGGTGGCCACGAACAGCAGGTCGGCGCGCATCGACAGCTCCCGGTCGCGCGCCGCGATCAGCGCCTCGTCCACTCCCGGGAAGGCGGAGTAGTCGTCGGTGCAGTAGTAGACCCGGAACTCGTCGCCCAGGCGGCCGGCCAGGTGGCCGGGGTGCGGCACGGTGAACCACGAGATGCAGCGCCGGAAGCCGACGGCGCGCATCGCCCGCCTCACCGCCCAGCGCCCGAAGGCGGCGTTGAAGGCGTCGACCCCGGGAAGCCGGCGCAGCGGGACCTGCGGGACGGTGCAGTGCCAGAGCCCCGGTCCGACCTGGACCGGCCTGCGCAGGGCCGCGGCGAGCTTGCGGAAGGCGCGGCGGACGTCGCGCCCCGAGCCGCTGGGCGCGCGGATGCCAGGGGAATCCACGTACAGCACCGGCGCCGTGCGCGACAGGCCGCTCGCGATGTGGTGGCTGCTGGTCCGGTTCTCGGCGTGCCAGTCGTTGCCGAAGTAGACGATGCCCACCCCGTCGAGTGGCGCGGCCTCAGTCATTGCGCCACCACGCTGCGAACCAGGCCGTCCCTTGGTGGGAGAACCAGGTGCGCTGCAGGCCGGGGATGGCCTCCAGGGCCGGCGCGACGTGGCGCGCCGCGGGCGCGAAGAAGGTGACCAGGCAGGCGCGCCCGAGCCCGGACATCCGCGCCAGGGTGGGGGCCGGGTCGGGCACGCAGTAGAGCATCTCGCAGGCGACCACGAGGTCGAAGCGGGGCGGGGCGTCGTCCCAGGGCAGCGAGAAGACGTCGCCGACGCCCAGGCGCGCGGACGGAACCCGGGCGCGTGCACGCTCCACCGCGCGCTGGCTGATGTCGATGCCGTACAGCTCGTCGCAGGCGTTCGCCAGGAAGGCGCTCTGGTGGCCTTCGCCGCAGGCCACTTCGAGCAGGCTGCCCACGCGGCCGAAGTTGTCGGCGATGATGGCGCTGGTGGCTTCGAAGCGGTATTGCTCCCCGGGCGCGGACATCCCCCAGGGGTCGTTGATGCGATAGGCCATGTCGAAGCGGCGCGGATCGTCGCGGCCGCCGTTGCGCATGGTGTACCGCATCCATACCCGCCGCCGGATGCGCTCGATCAGGCCGGTGCGAGAGAGTGTCTGGTCCATCTATTTCCCCGTCTTGCGGCAGCGTTCCCGGACCGTCGCGCCACTGTGCTCCGGCCGCGCCGGGCCGCGGTGGATCGGTCGCAGGGGCGAGCTGTACCAGTCGCTCACCGCACCGCAGTCGAAGGCGACCCAGGACGGGCCGTAGTCCCAGCGCCGGTCGTGGGCCGACAGCGGCGGCCCGCTGAGCACAAGGACCTCCGCGGGTGCCATGCCCAGGACCATCCGCCGGCCGCCGTCCGCCGGCGCCGGGTCCGAGGGCGCCGCCGCGTCGGCCCCTGCCTGCCCCCGGTCGGCACCCGGTGCCGCGTCGCGGTGGAGTTCGAGGAGTCCGGCGACCACGGCGGCCAGGACGCCTGCCAACAGCAATGAACGCAGGCGGCGCCCGGGCCCGGCCATCGGTGCCACGGCGAGAGCATGCGTTCCGACGCCTTCACCGCCGCGGGCGCATGGCGGCGCGCCGTGCGCCGCCGTCCCGCGCGCCGGCGTCCCCGCCGGAGGCGGCTGCACCGGCGTGCGCTCGCCGGGCAGGCGCCCGTGCATCCGCTGGAACTGCGTTGCGGCATGGTAGATGCGGTTGATCTGCTGCAGCTTCTCGACGTCGACGCCGCGTCCGCCCGCATCCGGGTGCAGGCCCGCCGCGACGCGGCGATAGGCCGCGCGCAGCTCGTCGACGCTGCAGCCCGGCCTGATGCCGAGCGCGTCGTACAGCAGGCTGAAATCGGTGTGGTCGTGCACGTCGTCGCGTTCCCCGCGCTGTCCCCTCCGGGCGGAGGTTGCCGTTGTATGGGGAACGGAATCGGCGACGGAAGGCTGCCATTCGTACTGGTGCAGGGGTGGCCTCGCCGGCCAAGGAGGAGCATGGGATGACGGAACGGGCCGAAAGCCTGCCGGGACATCGGCAAAGGCTCGCGCATGCGTGCAAGCGCGCCGGCATCCTGCCCGCGCTGACGGGGCTGCGCGGCATGCTGCGGCGCGACCTGCGCATCCTCGCCTACCACCGCGTGCTCGACGACGAGCGGCTGGACGGCTTCGACTTCGATCCCGAGCTGGTCAGCGCCACCGCGGACGACTTCCGGTGGCAGGTGCGGAGGGTCGCCAGGCACATGGAGCCGGTGCGCTTCGCGGACGTCATCGCGCACATCGAGGGCGGCCCGCCCCTGCCCAAGCGGGCGCTGCTGGTCACCTTCGACGACGGCTACGACGACAACTACCACGTGGCCTTCCCGATCCTGCGCGAGCTGGGCGTGCCCGCCACCTTCTTCGTCTCCACCGGCCACGTCGATTCGGGCATGCCCTTCGAGTACGACTGGCTGGTGCACATGGTGCGCAACGCGCCGCCGGGCGAGGTGCGCCTGGAGGCCGGGCCGGAAGGCGGGGCGCTCTCGTTCGACGTGCCTTCCGCGCTTGATGCCCGGCTCGCCGTGGCCGGCGACCTGCTTGCCCGGATGAAGGAGATCCCCGCGCTGGAGCAGACGGCCCTGGTCGGTAGGCTCGCGTCGCTGTGGGGCATGCCGCCGCGCCCGCACCCGCAGTGCCGGCCGATGACCTGGGACCAGCTGCGCGAGATGGACGCCGCCGGCATGGAGATCGGCTCGCACGGCGTCCACCACCGGATGCTGGCCAAGCTGCCCCGCGACGAGATGGCCTGGGAGCTGCAGGAGTCGGCGAAGCGGCTGTCGGCGGAGCTCGGCCACCCGGCGCTGTCGGTGGCGTACCCGGTCGGTGGGCCGGACGCCTATGACGACGCGGTCGTCGATGCCGCCCGCGCCAGCGGCTTCAAGGCCGGGTGCAGCTACATCTCCGGCACCAGCCAGGCTGCGCACGGCAACCGCTTCGAGCTGCGGCGCATCCCGGTCGAGCGCCACGTGGACCGCCACTGGTTCGAGGCCATGCTCGCGCTGCCCGAGCTGTTCATGCACCCCACGCCGCTGCCGCGGGACTGAGCCGACCCGATGTTCCTCTTCATGCTCGCGTTCATCGCGCTGATCATCATCCGGCCGCAGGAGTACCCGGCGCTGGCCGGTACGATCCCGGTGCCGCTGCTGCCGCTGTCGATCGCGGGCGCCGCCGCCTGCTGGCTGTTCTCCTCGCGCAAGACCTTCGCCGCGCCCCAGTACCTGCTGCTCCTGGCCTTCCTGCTGGCGCTGATGATGTCGAAGGTGGTCAACGGATGGATGGGCGGCGCGCTCATGGTGCTCTCGCGCTTCGGCCTGTGCGTGGTCGCTTTCGTGCTCATCGCCAACGCCATGAACACGCGCCGGAGGATCCATGCGGCGATGGTGGTGTTCTGCCTCTGTGCCCTCGTCCTGGCCATCCACGGCATCGACCAGGTGCGCACCGGCATCGGCTGGACCGGGGCCGAGCTGTCGCAGGGAACCCGCATCCAGTACATCGGCATCTTCGGGGACCCGAACGACCTCGGCCTGCTGTTCGCGATGTGCGTGCCGATGGCCCTGTACCTGTCCGGCCGCGGCGGGGCCATGGGCCTGCGCAGGCTGTTCTGGTGGGCGGTGTCGGCGGTGCTCCTCTACGGGATCGTCCTCACCGACTCGCGTGGCACCCTGCTGGCGGTGGCGGCGATGGTCGGCGTGTACATCTGGATGCGCCGCGGCGTGGTCGCCGCCGGTGCGATGGTGGCGGCGGCGCTGGGCGTCATGATGATGCTGCCTTCGCGGCTGCAGCAGATGGAGGTGGGCGAGGCCTCGGCCATGGGCCGCGTGGAATCCTGGTACCACGGCCTGCAGATGTTCTTCGGCAAGCCGGTGCTCGGCGTCGGCGCGGGCGCGTACTCGGACATCTACTACCTGACCGCGCACAACTCCTTCGTGCTCGTGCTGGCCGAGAGCGGCTTCATCGGCTTCAGCATCTGGATCGCCTTCCTCGGCTACTGCATCCTCATGCCGCTGGCCGCGGTCAGGAGTCCGCTGCCGCCGGGCACGGTGGATCCCGCCGACGTGGATCCGGCGGTGATGGCCGACTGGCAGGTCGACCGGAAGCTGGCGGCCGCGCTGATGCTGTCGATGTGCGGCTTCCTCGCCGCCGGGTTCTTCCTGAGCCGCAGCTACGTCGTGGTCCTGTACATGCTGGCGGCCCTGGTGACCGCGCAGTACTGGGACATGAAGACGCGGCATCCCGCGCTCCAGGCCTTCTCGCTGGGGCACGACATCATCCGCTGGCCGGCATATACCGCGGCCGGGATCGCCGGGCTCTACGTCGGGGTCAAGGTCCTCCTTGCCATCGCATGAGCATCCGCAGCCACACCTTCCGCAACACGCTGTACTCGATGGCCGGCACGTACACCGAGTACGTGCTGGGCATGCTCACCTCGGTCGTCATCGCACGCTACCTGGGCCCCGAGGGCCTGGGCGTCTACAGCGTCGCGATCTGGCTGGTGGCCATGGGGGTCGCGGTCGCGAACTCCGGGTCGGCGAGCACGGTGATCCGCTTCGTCGCGGAGCTGCGCGGCGCCGATGCCATGGCCCAGGTGCCGACGATGGTGGCCTGGACCCGGCGCGCCCAGCGCGGGTACCTGGCGGTGCTGCTGGTGCTGGTGGTCGCCCTGGTCGCCATCGCCGGTGAGCGCTTCGCCCCCGGCATGGACCCGCGCCTGCTGATCGCCTTCCTGCTGGTCGCCATCGCCTCGCGCGCGTCGTACATGCTCAACGTCGGCATCGCGAAGGGCTTCGAGGATTTCGGGATCGTCGCGCGCGTCGCCCTGGTCGGGGCGCCGGTCAACCTGGTGCTGGTCCTGGTGGCCTGCTGGCTCGGCGCATCGCTGGAGGTCCTGCTGGGCGTCTTCTGCGTTTCCGGCCTGGTGTTCCTCGTGGTCTCGGCGCGGCTGGTGGCACCCCTGCGCCGAGGCCACGCCCCGGCTCCCCTGGACCCCGGCTTCATGGCGCGCGTGCGGCGCCACATGCTGCTGGCGTCGGCGACGGTCTCCGCGAGCTTCGTCGCCGCGAGCGAGGTCGAGGTGGTGTTCCTCAACGTGTTCACCGGACAGGAGGCGGCGGGCCACTTCAAGGCCGCCTACCAGCTCGCGCTCGGGATGTCGGCCCTGGTGCCGGGCGTGTTCAGCGCACTGCTGCTGCCGATGATGGCCAGTGCGCGGGCGCAGGGCGGGGGGCTTCCGGGCCGGCGCTTCGTGTCCACCACCGCCTACCTCGGCCTGCTGTCCTCGCTCCTGGTCGCCTTCGCGCTGGCGCTGTCGGGTCCGGCGATCCGGACGCTCTTCGGAGAGGCCTACGCCGACGCGGTGCCGGTCTTCACCATCTGCCTCGTCGGTGCCGCGATGACCGCCGCATCCACGGGGGCGTCGAGCCTGCTGATCAGCTCCGACCGTCAGGGGACCATCCTGGCCCTGGTCCTTGCCTCGTGCGCGCTCAAGCTCGCGCTCGACCTGCTCCTGATCCCGCCCTTCGGCCTCATCGGCGCGGCCTGTGCGTTCATCACGGTCGCCACCGCCGTGGTGGTCGCGATGTTCTGGCTGGCGATGCGGCAGACCGGGGTCGCGCCCGACTGGGCGCGCCTGGCCAGGATCGGCGTCGCGGCCGGGCTCGCGGCGCTGGCCGCGATGCCGGCCGCACGCGGGCTCGCGCCGCTGCCCGGCCTGCTCGTGGGCGGGGTGGTGCTGGTGCTGGTCCATGGATTCGCCACGCTGCTGCTCGGCTGCTGGACGCGGGCCGACGTCGAGCAGATGCAAGCGCTGCACCGGAGGCTCGCCGGCGCCAGGCTGGTCCCGGGTGCCCGCCTGCTCGAGTGGGCGAGACGGCGCGCGCCCGAGGAGGCTTCGGCATGAGCAGGCTGTACGAATCGATGTTCCGGAGCGTCCTCTACCCGGCCTATGAAAGCGGGCTGATGCGACGCGGCACGCTGCGCTACCTGCGCGAGTACGAAGACAACCAGTGGCTGTCGGCCGACGAGATCCTCGCCATGCAGTGGCGCAAGCTGGAGGCCTTGCTGGATTACTGCTGGGAGCACGTCCCGTACTACCGCGGGCGCTGGCGCGAACTCGGGATCGAGCGCGGCGACATCCGCTGCATGGAGGACTACGCCTCGCTGCCGGTCCTGGGCAAGGACGAGATCCGCGCCCACGCCGACGACTTCCTGCCGCGCCGGCCCGCGCAGGCGATCCTGTTCAAGGCGACCAGCGGCTCCACCGGCGAGCCGCTGCGCGTGGGCTTCACGCGGGAGAGCTACGAGCGCCGGATCGCGGTGATGTATCGCGGCTACGGCTGGAGCGGCGGGCACCACGGGCGGCGCACGCTGTACCTCTGGGGCCAGCCCGCCGGCGGCATGGGCTGGAAGGAGCGCATGTACCAGGCGGCGTTCCAGCGGCGCACGCTCAACGCCTTCACCATGACCACCGAGCGCATGCCGGAGTACGCCGACGCGTTCGACCGCTTCCAGCCGCGGGTGGTGGTGTCCTACGTGGCGCCGATCGTGCGAATGGCGCGCTGGCTGCTGGACCAGGGGCGCGTCCCGCACCGGCCCGAGGTGATCCTGTCGGCGGCGGAAGCCCTCCACGAGGGCGAGCGCGCGGTGGTCGAGCAGGCGTTCGGCTGCCCGGTGCAGAACACCTACGGCTGCCGGGAATTCATGCTGATCGCGGCCGAGTGCCCCCACCGTGGCGGCCTCCACGTCAACGCCGACCACCTGGTGGTGGAACTGGCCGGAGGCAACGGAGGCGCCGCCGACCTGGTGGTGACCGACCTCCACAACTATGGGATGCCCCTGTTGCGCTACGCCAACGGCGACATGGCACGGCCCGGCGGCGGCAGCTGCGCCTGCGGGCGCGGGCTGCCGAAGATCGCCTCGGTGGAGGGGCGCAAGCTCGACGTGCTGCAGTCCGCCGACGGCCGGCAGGTGTTCGGCGAGCACATCGTGTACGCGTTCCTGGGTACCAGCGGCGTCGACCAGTGGCAGGTGGTGCAGGACGCTCCCGACGCCTGGGACGTGTACCTGGTGCCGGGAAGCGGCTTCGGCCAGGAGTCCATCGATCGCATCGCCAGCGCCCTGCGCCCGGCCTGCGGCGAAGGCACCGCCCTGCGCTTCCACGTCCGGGAAGCGATCGCCCTGACCCCGGCCGGGAAGCGCAGGCCGACCATCAACAACATTGCGGCAGGGGGAACCGGATGAAGGTGACACACATGGTCGAGAACCTCGACCGGGGCGGGCTGGAGCGCATGGTGATCGACCTCGCGCTGCTGCAGCAGGAAGGCGGCCACGACTGCCTCGTGCTCTGCCTGTTCGACCAGGGCGCGCTCGCCTCCGAGCTGGAGGCGCGCGGCATCCGGGTGGTGGCCTGCGGCAAGAAGACCGGCCTGGACCTGGCCGCGGTGGCGCGCGCGCGCCGCGTCCTGCAGTCGCGCCGCGGGGTGCTCCATACCCACAACGCCGCGGCGCATTACCACGCGGTGCTGGCGGCGGCCGGCCTGGGCTTCGACCGGATCCTCAACACCCGCCACGGCATGGGCGGCTTCGATCCGCGCTCGCGGCGCGAGCGTCTGTACCGGGCGTCGATGCGGGGCACCCATGCGGTGGTCGCGGTGTGCGAGGCGGCCCGGCAGCGGCTCAAGGAAAGCGGGGTGAAGCCGCGCGGAGGCCTGCTGTCGATCCCGAACGGCATCCCGGTCGATCGCTTCGAGCCTGCCGGCCCCGATGCGCGGCGCGCGCTGATCGACGAGCTCGGCCTCGATCCCGCGGCGCGGCTCGTGGGGACGGTCGGGCGCCTGCATCCGGCCAAGGACCAGGCGACCATGCTGAGGGCGTTCCGGCGGCTCCGGGACGAGGTCCCGGAGGCGGTGCTGCTGGTGGTCGGCGACGGCCACCTGCGGGGCGGGCTCGAGGCCCTGGCCGAGGCCGAGGGCATCGCCGGCGACGTGCGCTTCCTCGGCGATCGGGGCGACGTTCCGCGGCTGGTGCGCGGCTTCGAGGTGTTCGTGCTGTCCTCGCTGACCGAGGGCTATTCGATCGCGCTCATGGAGGCCTGCGCCGTGGGCGTCCCGATCGTCGCCACGGCCGTGGGCGGCACGCCCGAGATCGTGCGCCACGGCGTCAACGGGCTGCTGGTGGAACCGGCGCGGCCCGAAGCGCTTGCCAGCGCGCTGGCGTCGATGCTGGGCGACACGGAGGCAACGGCGCGGATGGGCAGCAACGGCAGGCAGTGGGTGCGCCAGAACGGGTCGCTGGAGGCGATGGCGCGGCGCTACGAGGACATCTACGCGGGGAAGGTCGCGTGACCGTGCTCGCCGTCGCGATCGTGGTCCTGCTGCTGGCCGGCGCCGGGCTGCTCGTGCTGCTGCTGCGCTCCCGCAACATGCAGCACTGGATCCTGCCCTACCTGCGGCGCCGGCTGCCCGACGCCGGCGGCCGCACGCGCCACGTCATGTTCTGCTTCGTCGACCACTTCGAGCCGATGTGGAAGGGTGCGGACGCCGCGACCCAGGCGGCGCGCGTCGACCGCTGGTGCCGGGACTACCGGGCCATGGCCTCGAAGCACCGTGACGCCGACGGCCGGCCGCCGCAGCACAGCTTCTTCTATCCGGCGGAGGAGTACGCGCCGGAGCACCTCGACAAGCTGGCGGCGCTGTGCGCGGACGGCTTCGGCGAGATCGAGGTCCACCTGCACCACAACGACGACACCGAGGACAACTTCCGCCGGCAGATGTCCGCCTTCTGCCGCACGCTCAACGAGCGCCACGGCGCGCTTCCGCGCGATCCGGAAACGGGCGAGCCGCGCTTCGCCTTCATCCACGGCAACTGGTGCCTGGACAACTCGCGGGCCGACGGGAAGTGGTGCGGCCTGGACAACGAGCTGGTGCTCCTCCGCGAGCTCGGCTGCTACGCGGACTTCACGCTGCCTTCGGCGCCGAGCGAAACCCAGACGCGGACCGTCAACTCCCTCTACTACGCCACCGACGACCCCGCGAAGCCCAGGTCGCACGACACCGGCACGCCGATGCGGGTGGGCGGCGCGGCCAGCGGCGACCTGCTGGTCATGCAGGGGCCGCTGGCCCTGAACTGGCGCGACCGCCGGTTCGGGCTGGTGCCCAGGATCGAGAACTCCGACGTGCGCCGGACCTCGCCGCCAACCCCGGAGCGGGTGGACCTGTGGGTGCGGACCGGCGTGCACGTCGAGGGCCGGCCGGAATGGGTCTTCGTGAAGGTCCACACCCACGGCGCGCAGGAAACCGACATGGACACCCTGCTCGGTGCACCGGTCGATGCCATGCACGACTACCTCGAGCGCGAGTACAACGATGGCAGTCGCAACGTACTGCACTACGTGACCGCGCGGGAGATGTACAACATCGCCAAGGCGGCGGAGGCCGGCCACGAGGGCGACCCGTCGCGCTTCCGCGACTTCGTCCTGCCGCCGCCGCCGTCCTCCTGGGCGGGAGGCAGGGCGTGAGCGCGACGCCCGCGACCGCCAGGCCGACGGTCAGCGTGGTGATGCCGGTCTACAACGCGGCGGCCACCCTGCCACGTTCGCTGGGCTCGGTCCTGTCCCAGACGCACGCCGCGGTCGAACTGCTGCTGGTGGACGACGGCTCCACCGACGGCTCGAGGGACATCATCGCCGCGGCCGCCGCGGACGACCCGCGCGTGGTGCCCGTGCTGCTGCCCAGGAACGGCGGCGTGGCCGCTGCGCGCAACGCCGGCATCGAGGCCGCGACCGGGCGCTACATGGCTTTCCTCGACAGCGACGACTGGTGGAGCGACCGCAAGCTGGAGGTGCAGCTCCGGGTGATGCAGGCGGCGGGCGCCGCCGTCTCGTGCATGCGCTACCAGCGCGTGGCCGAGGACGGTCGCGACCTCGGCGTGGTCACGCCCCCGGCGCGGCTGGACCATGCGGCGATGCTGCGCAGCAACCACATCGGCAACCTCACCGGCCTCTACGACCGCGCGATCGGCGACGGGCGGTTCCGCCGCATCGGCCACGAGGACTACGCCTTCTGGCTGGACATGGTCCGGCGGGCGGGCACGGCGGTGCGCGCCGACGAGGGTCGGCCGCTTGCGCACTACCTCGTGCGGCGCGGGTCGCTGTCGGCCGACAAGCTCGAGGCGGCGCGCTGGCAGTGGCGCATCTACCGCGAGGTCGAAGGGCTGGGGCGCCTGGCCTCGGCGCGCTGGTTCGCCTGCTACGCCGTCAACGCGCTCGCGAAGCGGGCCTGAGCGCTCAGCGCGCCTCCAGCCGCACCAGGTAGCCGCGCTCGCCGCCGCGGACCTCGATGCGCCATCCGTCCCGGAACTCCTCGCCGCCGATCTCCGGCCAGGCCTGGGCGCTCAGCCGTGCGTCGGCCGGCTCGAGCACGGTCATGCGCAGCCGGCCCGCGCTCGCCACCTGTCCGTCGATGGCGGGCCGCTCGCGCACGTTGAGCTGGAAGATCGCCTCGGTGCCGGCGGGGATGCTGAACTCGTCGCGCACCGTCAGCGCGCCGCCCTTGAAGTCGAAGTGCCTGCGCCAGCTGCGCAGGGCCGGGTTGCCGGCGTAGGCGGGCGTCAGGTCGGCCACGGCGGTGAACGCGCCGTCCGCGCCGGGCACCACTTCCAGCGTGGAGCGGGTGCCGTGGCACTGCTGCACCACGATGTCGTCCAGCGGCGCCTGGCACTGGCGGTGGCGCAGGTCGCTGCGCTCGAAGCGGACCACGTTGTGCACGCTCGTGGCCTGGTTGATGCCGCTGCGGGTCCAGATGTTGGCGGTGACCGCGAGCCAGTCCTGCGCGAACAGGGAGAACGAGCCCTGGTCCTGGTGGGCGTGGCTTTCGTCGTACTTCCCGGCCACGATCGACATCCACGCCGCGCGCGGGCCCCAGTCGGTGCGCGCGAACAGGTGGCCGACGCCGGTGGCGTGGTGCAACAGCGCGCCAGGCGGGCTGCCGCCGTCGCCGGCGGGAAGCAGGTCGGTGCGGAAGTTGAAGCCCTGGCCCATCTCGGACACGGGGATCCGCCCCAGCCACCACGAGGCCGCGTCGCGGGCCCGCTCGTCGCTCGTCAGCGAGCGCGCGTGGAGCATGAGCGCGCGGTGGTAGTCGAAGATCTCCGGGTTGGCATAGCGCGCCTGGTCGCCGATCGGGGCGTAGTGCGTGAAGCCGGGCACGGTGGCGTGGATCCAGTAGTGGATCGAATCGGTGAGGTGGCTGTTGGCATTGGCCAGGTCCTCGCCGGTCGCGTCCCGCCACAGTGCGTACAGCGGGAACAGGTTCATGTGCGAGACGCCGTAGCCGGTGCCCTCGCTGCTGCCGCCGCCGGGGAGGCGGTCGAAATAGGCGCGCAGGGGCGGGATGCGCCGCTCGCGCAGGTCGGCGAGCATCGCGGCATTGCCGCTGGCGAGGGCCCAGGACATCGTCGCGGCGAGGAAGCTGTAGTAGTAGTTGTTTCCCGGGTTGTCCGTGGCCCATCCGGTCCAGGGATGCGGGCGTCCGCCCCAGCGCGCGCCGCGGTGGTTCCAGATGTTGGCGATCGTCTGGTCAGCATAGGCCGTCCAGCGCGCGGCCTGCGCCGGGTCGAGGCCTGCACGGCACGCATCCCAGGTCGCCGCCAGCGCGCCGATCGCGTGACCGGCCTCGAGGTAGGAGTTGCCCGCCACCGGCGCGAAGCCCCCTGCCGCGATCGCCCGCTCGGCGTCCCCCACCTGGGCTTCGACGAGGCGCACCGCGAGGTCGCAGTAGGCCTGGCGGCCGGTGAGCAGGTACATGGTCGCCGCGTCGGTGGCGGAGAAGTTGTAGCCCGGGTTGCCGGCCACGGCCCGGTCGACCCAGCCGCGGAAGCGCGAGAACGCGTGCGACCTGCGGTCGATGTGGTCCAGCCGCGCGTGCAGCCCGGGTTCGATGCCCGCCGCGGGATCGGCGCCGGAGGCGGCCGCCTCGCCCGGTCCTTCCTGGCCCGCGTCCGCCGGCGGCGCGCCGCCGGCGCCGCTGCTGCCCCCGCCGGTGGCGGCGACGGCCGGTGCCGGCGTGGCGTCCAGCGCGGTCGAATCCGCGCATCCGGCGGCGAACAGCAGGCTCGCGGCCAGCACGGCGTGGACGGGCAGGACCCGGCGCGGCGGCTCAGCGGTTGGCATAGGTCACGCCCAGGTAAAGCACGTCCTGCGAGATGCTGGTCCCGGTCGCCGACATCCTCCGCTCGTAGCGGGCCCACGACAGGCGGGTGCTCCAGTTGCGCGTCCATTCCTTGCGCAGGCCGATGCCGTAGCGTGTGCTCCGGGTGGTGCTGTCGAGGTTGATGTAGTCGATCTCGTCGTACGAGGCCGAGGCGTCGAGGAGCAGCGCCGGGCGCAGGGTCCACACCACCCCGAGGGCCAGGCCCACGCCGTCGTGGTCGAGCAGGGCGTCGTCGACATAGCGTGCCCGGTAGCCGCTTGGCCGGACCTCGAAGTTGAAGCGGGCGCCGGTGTATTCATAGCCCAGCTCGAGCCGGCGCTCCTTGAAGTGGGACGACGTGGGCGAGATCTCGCCCACGGGGACGCCGGCGGGAATGCCGCCGTCGGGACCGCCGGCGGGAAGCCGGCTGATGTCGCGCGAGGCGTCGGAAAGCTGGCTCGCGGCAAACGCGACGTAGCGGCTGCGCGCGGTCGGCGTCCAGGCCAGGTCGACCCGGAACAGGGGCTCGTCCACGGTCTCGCCGTCGTCGTAGTCCAGGCGCGTCCAGCCGGCGTCGACGCCCAGCTGCAGCTGCGCCAGGTCGCGCTCGTAGCGCGCGAACGCATCCTGGCGGTCGACGTCGCGGGCGACGTCGTCGTGGTCGTAGTCGATCCACTCCATCCCGCCGTTGAAGGACAGCCGGCTGGTGCCGTCGAACTCGTGGGTCGCCCCTAGCGCGGCGGACAGGCGCTTGGCGTTCAGGTCGCGGGTCTCCTCCGCGGTGTCGCGGACGAAGCGCAGGTCGGCCGCGCCGTCCATGGTCCCGCCCCAGCGGAAGAACAGGGTGGGGCCGGCGGCGAAGGTGTTGATCCGCTGCCGGTTCGCCGGCGTGTCCGGAAGCAGGCCGTCCACCGGGCGCGTGCTCATCGTGTCCTCGACCGTGAACTGGAGCCGGTCGGGGATCGCCATCCAGTCGAAGCGTCCCCGCAGCATCGCGTCCAGCCGGTCCGAGTAGACGTCCTCGTAGTGGAGGTAGTCCGCCCTTCCGGTCAGCAGCAGCCGCACCGCCGAGGTCTCCTCGGCGATGGTGAAGCCCAGCCCGGCCTGCGCGATGTTCTGGGACTCGGGGTCGACGGCCTCCATCGCGACGTTGTCGTTGTGCTCGACGCCGAGGTCCAGCGAATAGTCGATGCGCACGGCATCGGCCGGCGCGGGATGGCTGGCGGCCACTGCAAGCAGCACCGCGACGCAGATCCTTGATCTCCGCGGCATGGCCGCCTCCTTTCAAACGCCCTTGTTGAAGACGACCCCGGCGACCTTGCCGGCCTCGAAGCCCGTCGCCGCGCGCTCCACGTCCTCGCGCGTGGTGCGTCCGTACCCGGCCACGAGGACGACCAGGTCGGCGAGGTCGGAGAGGATCCGCGCGTCCGGGGCCCCGTGCACCGCCGGGCCGTCGAGGACCAGGTACCGGTTCTGGGTGGTGCCGCGCAGGGAATCGATCGCCGTGCGCATGCGGCTGGAGGTGAAAGCATCCGAGGCCGACTCCATCGGGCGCCCGAAGGGGACCACGTCGAGGCGGGGGACGCCCGTGGGATGGACGAGCGATGTGATCTCGGTGGCCGGGTCGAACAGGTAGTCGACGAGCCCTGCCTGCACGTCCAGCCGGAGCGCGGTGTGCTGCGACGGATAGCGCGCGTCGCAGTCGAGGAGCAGCGCCTGCTTCGATTCGTCGAAGGCGAACGCGGCCGCCAGGTTCCGGGCGACGAAGCTGCCGCCGCAGCGCGGGTTCACCGGCACCACGAGGGTGACGAAATTGCGGCCGGGGAGCATCCCGGTCAGGCGGGTGCGGAGCTGCCGGAAGGCGTCGGCGTGCTGCCGCAGGCCTTCGCTGCGATGGATCAGGCGACGCTCCTCGAGCGCCCTGGCGGGTAGCCGGGGGCGACTGTCCGCCGGCGTGGTCGTGATCGGATGGATGGCCGCGCGCGGGCCGGTCCGCGGATCGGCGCCGGAAGACGCGTCGTCGTGCATGGGATCGATTGCCTGCATGTCAGAGGGCCAGCTGCTTCATCACGAATATCCCGGTATAGAGCACGGCGACCGCACCGACCGCGAGTGCGCACATGGCGGTGCTGAACCACTCGCGCCGTCGGTCGACCGCCGTGCGGTACGGCGGGATCTCGGTCAGGATCGGCAGCGAAAGTCCGTGCTCCAGCTGGGCGACCGAGCGGGCCCGCGGGTCGAAGCGGACGACGAGGAACAGCAGGCCGAGGGGGAGCGCGATCGCCGCGGCGAGGCCGCCGGCCACGATATGCATCAGGCGCAGGCCGCTTGGCTGCACCGGCATCACCGCCGGATCCTGCACCCGCAGCGTCAGGCCCCGCTGCTCGCGGTCGAGGTCCATCGACACCCGGGCGTTCTCGCGCCGCCGCAGCAGGTCCTGGTGGATCTCGCGGTTGACCTCGTAGTCGCGGGTCAGTTCGGCCAGCGCGCTCTCGGAGGCGGCGATGCGGCCGCTGCGCTCCAGCTCGGCGGCCAGCAGGTTCTCGAGCATGCCCACGCGCGAGGCCGTCGAGGCGCTGACCCGCTGCGCCTCGGAGAGCTGGGTGCGCAGCTCCTGGAAGTGCGGGTTGAGCTGTGCGGTGCTGCCGAAGGCGCTGCCCAGCGGCGACGGGTCCTGCGCCTGCTCCTCCATGCTGCGCTGGATGTCGGCGATCTGGTGGCGGATCCGGACCACGTCCGGGTACTGCTCGGTATACGTCAGCAGCAGCGTGTCGAGCTGCGACTGCAGCTCCTGGAGCTGCGCCCGGTACAGGCTTTCGCGGGTCATCACCGCGGTCACCGAGGACTCGCCCGACAGCTGCGACTGCAGGAGGTCGACGCGCGACTGCGCTTCGATCAGGGCCATCCGCGCCTGTTCGAGCTGCCCGCGGAGCGAGCTGATGCGCGAGGTCGTGTCGGCGACGCTGCCGGGCTGCGCGTCGGCGTTGCGGGAGCGGTAGTCCTGCAGCGCCTGCTCGGCCGAGACCAGCTTCGTGTGGTAGTCGGCGACCCGCGCCTCGATGAACTCGAAGGCCTCGCGGCTCTCGCGCTCCTTGGCGGCGAGCGTTTCCTCCATGAACAGTTCGCCCAGGCGCTCGGCCACCTCGAAGGCGCGGGTCGGATCGTTGTCCGTGTAGGCGATCGTCACCAGGTCCTGCCGCGGGCTGGTGATGTTGATGCGCCCCTGGAGGTCCTCGACCAGCGCTTCCCGCGCGCGGGGCGAGGGGTCGCCGTCGAGCCAGCCGCCGGCCGCCAGCACCTCGTTCATGACCTTGCGGCTGTAGATCACCTGCCGCGCCATGCCGGCGCGGTCGCTGACGCCCGTGGGGACGGCGCGTCCCTCGAGCAGCGGTTCGATGATGTCGCTCTGCTGCGCCAGGATCGTCACCGAGGAGGTGTAGTTCTTCGGGACCAGGACCAGGCCCGCCAGCAGGGCCAGCAGGGCGATGGCGACGAAGGTGGTGGTGATGGCGACCTTGCGGCGCCGCGCCTCCTCGAGCAGGATCGGCGCGAGTTCGGCGGGCGTGGGCTGGTGGCTCGCCTGGCCGGGCAGGTGGATCGGCAGTGCCATCAGAGGGTCCGCTCCGGGACGGTGATGACGTCGCCGGGCGCGACCTTGTAGTTGGTCGCCAGGTCGCCGCGGTCGAGGATCCGGTCGAGGCGGATGGCGTAGCTCTGCGCGCCCTCGCCCGCGCGGCGGTGCAGGTTCGAGCGGTCGGGCGCCGCGAACTCGGTGACGCCGCCGGCCGCGAGCACCGCGTCGAGGACGGTCATGCCCTGGCGGTAGGGAATCGAGACCGGCGTGCGCACCGCCCCGGTGACCCGCACCCGCGACAGGTACTCATGGCTGCGCAGCTCGGTGAGGATGACCGCGACGTGCGGGTCGCGGACGTAGTCGGCGAGCTTGGCCTGGATCTCGGCCGCCACGCGCTCCGGCGTGCTGCCGCCGGCGCGGATGTCGCCCACCAGCGGCACCGAGATCATCCCGTCCGGTCGCACCGGAACCGTGATCCCGAGCTCCGGGTTGCGCCAGACGGTCACCTGCACGATGTCGTCCACGCCGATCAGGTATTCGGAGACGCTCGCGTCGGGCTGGTCGGGTGGCACCTCGATGCTGCCCCGGGACGCCGCGCAGGCGCCCAGCAGAAGGGTCAGGAGGAGGGCGGCGGACAGTCGGAACAGCATCATGGGCGGGACATCCACGTGGATCGGGTCACCATGACAAACGGCAAAGGTGGTCCGCTGCGGTCACCGGCGCGGTTGGCGTACCCTTCCACCTCCACGGGGGAAGCAGGAGGTCCAATGCGCGTGCTCGTTACCGGCGGGGCGGGTTACATCGGCAGCCACGCCTGCGTCGAGCTGGCCGGGCGCGGCCATGAGCTCGTGCTGGTCGACAACTTCAGCAACAGCTCGCCGCTGGTCGCCGGCCGGCTGGCGACGCTGACCGGGCGGGAGCCGGAGCTGCACCGCGCCGACCTGCGCGACCGCGCGGCGGTCGACGGCCTGTTCAAGGGACGCGGCATCGACGCGGTCATCCATTTCGCCGCGCTGAAGGCGGTCGGGGATTCCTGCCGGCGGCCGCTGGACTACTTCGACAACAACATCGGCGGCACCATCCACCTGCTGCAGGCGATGCGCGCGCACGGCGTGGGCCGGCTGGTATTCAGCTCCTCGGCCACGGTCTACGGCGATCCCGACGGCGTGCCGGTGCGGGAGGACGCGCCGCTGCGGGTCACCAATCCCTACGGCCGCACCAAGCTGGTCATGGAGCAGCTGATCGGCGACCTGTGCACGAGCGACCCCGGCTTCCGCGCCGTGAACCTGCGCTACTTCAACCCGGTGGGCGCGCATCCCTCGGGCCTGATCGGCGAGGCGCCGGGTGGCGTGCCGGACAACCTGATGCCCTACGTGTGCCAGGTCGCGGTCGGCCTGCGCGAGCGCCTGGCGGTGTTCGGCGGCGACTGGCCGACGGTCGACGGCACCGGAGTCCGCGACTACATCCACGTGATGGACCTCGCGCGCGCGCACGCCGACGCGCTCGACTTCCTCGTGCGCGGGCATCGCAGCGCCAGCATCAACCTGGGGACGGGGCAGGGCACCAGCGTGCTCCAGCTGGTGCGTGCCTTCGAGCGCGCGAGCGGACGCGCGGTACCGTACGAAATCGTCGACCGGCGGCCGGGCGACGTCGCCGAGGTCTACGCCGACCCTTCGCTGGCGCACCGGCTGCTCGGCTGGCGCGCCGAGCACGACATCGACGCCATGTGCCGCGATGCCTGGCACTGGCAGTCGCGCAATCCCGGCGGTTACGCGGACGGGCCGGCTGCGCCCGGCGGCGCCGCGGCGTCCTGAAGCAGGCTGCCCTGGCGGGGGCCGTAGTCCAGCCGGCCATCGACCACCCTTGCCACCGGCGTCCACGGGTGCGGCTTCGGCTCGCCGCCGTCGAGGATGTGCAGCACCTCGAGGCCACGAAGCTTGAGCACGTCCGAGATCAGGGCGCGGTGGCAGCGCCACCAGACGCCCTCCGCGCACATCAGCGCGGTGGCACGGCGCCCGGCGAGCTCCAACGCGCGCTCGAGTCCCTCGGCGAACTCGGCGCTGTCGAGGTGGTCTGCATAGCCCTGGAAGGAGGCGTTGCGCCAGCCGGTGTTGCTGGAGCCCGGCCGTGGCCGGCGGCGACCGCCCAGCTGCGGGATCCACGCGTACTCGATGTCCGCCGCGCGCAGGCTCGCGGCCAGGGCCTCGCTCGCGAACCACGGCAGTCGGCGCGAACCTGGATGGCGACGCACGTCCGCGATCGCCGTGATGCCATGCTGCGCGAGCAGGCCCAGGAACTCCTCGAGCGTCCGCGTCGAATGGCCGATCGTCCAGATCCGCGTATCCATGGTCATGAGTGTGCGGGCGGGCGGGTGGCCGCGCCGTGAGCGATGGGCCCGCTTCCGCCGGCTTCAGGCGGTGAACCAGTCGGCCACGGGCCCGGGCGCGCGCATCCACGCGAAATGGTCGGCGCGCACGCCCAGGTCGGCGCGTGCGAAGGTCCTGGTCGCTTTCCGCGCGCGCGGCAGTTTCGTCATCAGGTGCTCGAGCGACGATTCCGGCGCCAGCCAGTCGCGCTCGAACAGCGCGGCCCGGACCTCGACCGCGGCATCCGCCATCCCGGGCTCGAGGGCGGGGAGTCCGGGCGCGGCGTAGCGGCCGCTGAGCGCGGTCCCGGCCCAGTCCCGCATCACGCTCCGCGCTTCGTTGCCGCCGAAGCCGATGCGCCGGCCCGGCAGCCGGCCCGCGCGTTCGGCGAGCCAGGGCAGGGCGCGATAGGCAAGCGGCAGCCACAGCCGTTCGCGACGCGGGAACGCGCGCCAGTAGGGGGCGCCGCAGCCGGCCAGCCAAAGCGCGTCGCAGGCATGCGGGGCCAGCGCCAGGCGGCAGCATGCAATCTGCCCGCCGAGGCTGTGGCCGCCGCGGGTGCGCGGCAGGCCGGGCGACGCCGCGTCCACCGCGGCCTCGCTGGCGTCGAGGTCATCCACCAGCAGCTCGCGATAGCCCCAGTCGCAGCGGCGGCCGGCGCGCAGGCTGCTGCTGCCGTGCCCGCGCCATTCGTGCAGGAAGACCGCGACGCCGCGCCGGGCCAGCGCCTCGGCGAGGGGCAGGTAGTGGCGCGCGGCGACGCCCAGCGCCGGAAGCCAGAGCAGGCTGCGCCGCGGCTCGTCGGGAATGCAGGCCAGCAGTTCGAAGCGATGTCCGTCGGCGGCCTGCAGCGGGATCGCGAGCGCGGCGTCGCCTGGCGCAGGCGCGGGCGACGGCTGCGCGCGGTTCATTCCGGCGCGCGGGCGGCGAAGTGTCCGAGCACCAGCACGTCGCTGCGCCCGGGGCGCGTGCCAAGGCGGAGCGCTTCGCGGATGTAGGCCACCGCGTCCGCGCAGGCCGCGTCCAGCTCCCGGCCGCGGCAGAGGCCGGCGGCGATCGCCGCCGCGAGCGTGCAGCCGGTGCCGTGGCCGTCGACCTGCAGGCGCGGGCCGCGGAACGCAGTGCGCCGCGACCCGTCGGCGTAGCGGTCGACGACCTCCGCGCCCTCGTCGAGGTGGCCTCCCTTCAACAGCACCGCGCGCGCCCCGAGTCCGCGGAGGGCTCCCAGGGCCGCGTCGGCTTCCGCCGGGCCCTCGATGCGGCGGCCGAGGAGCAGTTCGGCCTCGGGGATGTTCGGCGTGATGATGTCGGCCATGGGCAGGAGCCGCGTGCGCAGCGCGTCGAGCGCATCCTCTTCGAGCAGCCGCGCGCCCGAGGTCGCCACCATCACGGGGTCGAGGACGACCCGCGGCGGCCGGTGCGCCAGCAGGGCGTCGGCGACGGCGTGGATCACTTCGGCGGACGCCAGCATGCCGATCTTGACCGCCTCGATCCGGAAGTCGTCGAAGCAGGCATCGACCTGGGCGCGCAGGAACCCGACCGGGGGCACGTGGACGGCGGTCACGCCCCGGGTGTGCTGCGCGGTGAGGGCGGTGATCGCGGACAGGCCGTGGACACCGTGCGCGGCAAAGGTCTTGAGGTCGGCCTGGATGCCGGCGCCACCGCCGGAGTCGGAGCCGGCGATGGTCAGGGCGGATGGGATCTGGGTCATGGCGGAGGCGAAGGGGCGGCGGGGCGAAGCATACGGGGCCGGGGCGGGCAGGCGGACGGGCATCATGACCGACGCGGCCCTGGTTGCCGTATAATACGGCCCTTATGATATCCCAGATATCAAAGTGCATGTTCCTTGCCGGAGTCGCGGCATGATCACCTCGTCCCAGATGCGCGCCGCGCGCGCCCTCCTCGGCATCGACCAGCGCACGCTTGCCCGGCTGGCCGGAGTGTCGGTGCCCACCATCCAGCGCATGGAGGCCAGCGCGGGCAACGTCCGCGGCGTGGTCGGCTCGCTGACCCGGGTCGTCGACGCGCTGGAGGCCGCGGGGGTGGAGCTGATCGGCGACAATGCAGCCAGCCCGGCCGGTGGCCGCGGCGTGCGTTTCAGGACCGGGAGCGGCACATGATCGCGATCGTCGAGGCCGCACGCGCCGGACTGCTGAAGCCGTCGAACTGGCCGCGCAACATCGCCGCGGGGCTCATCGTCGGCGTGGTCGCGCTGCCACTGGCGATGGCCTTCGCGATCGCCTCGGGCGTGAAGCCGGAACAGGGCCTGTACACCGCGATCATCGCCGGCCTCGCGGTGTCCCTGTTCGGCGGTTCGCGGGTGCAGATCGCGGGTCCCACGGGCGCCTTCATCGTCATCCTCGCCGGCGTGGTCGCGCAGTTCGGCGTCAGCGGCCTGCTGGTGGCCACGCTCATCGCCGGCGTCATCCTGGTGGTCATGGGCCTGGCGCGCCTGGGCGCGGTGATCCGCTTCATCCCGGATCCGGTGATCGTGGGCTTCACCGCCGGCATCGCGGTGATCATCTGGGTCGGCCAGTGGGAGTACTTCTTCGGACTGCCCGCGCCCGGCGGCGGGCCGTTCTACCTGAAGGCCTGGCAGCTCCTGGGTTCGTTCGCATCGCTCCACCTGCCGACCACGCTGCTGGCGCTGGGCAGCCTGGCGCTGGCCCTGTACGGCCCGCGCATCCCCGGCATGGCGCGCGTGCCCGGGCCGCTCCTGGCCATGGTCGCGGCGACGCTGGTGGTGTCGGTGGCCGACCTGCCGGGGGTGGCCACGATCGAGTCCACCTTCGGCGCGATCCCGCGGGCGCTGCCCAGCCTGCAGGTGCCGTCGATCGGCTTCGACGACGTCATGCTGCTGCTGCCGTCGGCGTTCACGATCGCCATGCTCGGCGCGATCGAATCGCTGCTGTCGGCGGTGGTGGCCGACGGCATGGCGGGCACCCGGCACAACTCGAACCAGGAGCTGATCGGCCAGGGCATCGCCAACATCGTGTCGCCGCTGTTCGGCGGCATCGCCGCGACCGGCGCGATCGCGCGCACGGCGACCAACATCCGCAACGGAGGCAACTCCCCGATCGCGGGCATCGTGCACGCGCTGGCGCTGGTGCTGATCCTGATCGTGGTCGCGCCCTGGGCGGGCAGGGTGCCGCTGTGCGCACTGGCGGCGATCCTGTTCGTGGTGTCCTGGAACATGAGCGAGGCGCCGCGCTTCCTGCGCATGGTGCGGCAGGCCCCGCGCGCGGACGTGGCGATCCTGCTGATCACCTTCGGGCTGACCATCCTCACCGACCTGGTGGTGGCGGTGAACATCGGCGTGATCCTGGCGATGATGCAGTTCATGCGCCGCATGGCCTCGTCGGTCGAGGTCGTCCAGCACCGGCAGGCCAGCCTGAAGCAGGAACTCGAGGAGGCCGGCCTCGAGTCGCTTCCCCCGGACGTGGCGGTGTACTCGATCGACGGGCCGTTCTTCTTCGGCTCGGTGGACTCGCTGGAGCGCGCGCTATCGTGGACGCGGACGCCGCCACGCTGGATCGCCCTGCGGCTGGAGCGGGTGCCCTTCATCGACGCCACCGGCCTCAAGCGCCTGGAGTCGACGATCGCGCACCAGCGCAGGCAGGGCGTCCAGGTGCTTCTCAGCGGCGCGAACATGGGCGTGCTGCGCAAGCTGGTGCGCGCCGAGGTGGTGAGCCGGGACATGCCGGGCAGCTACTTCACCGACCTGTCCGAGGGCCTGCGCCATGTCGAAGCCCAGCGCGCCGCCGCCGCCGACGAGGCCGCCGCCACCTAGGCGGCGACGCCTGTTCCAGGGCAGCAGCCGCCTGCTTTGGGGGAGCAAACCGCCTTTGTGGGAGCGGCTATAGCCGCGATTCAGAGGACTTCGGAGGCGTAGTCGGCCAGCCGCGAGCGCTCGCCGCGGCGCAGGGTGACGTGCGCGCTGTGGGCCCAGTGCTTGAAGCGGTCCACCGCGTAGGTCAGGCCGGAGGTGGTCTCGGTCAGGTAGGGCGTGTCGATCTGCTCGACGTTGCCCAGGCACACGATCTTGGTGCCGGG
>LSQX01170390.1_pt2 | contig 41402 bp, 37 predicted proteins | sample 654561 | NCBI WGS metagenome assembly LSQX01 (sample SAMN04489861, study PRJNA283612) | anaerobic digester metagenome | isolation source: 4 biogas reactors fed with cattle manure at either 37C or 55C with and... | place: Denmark: Kongens Lyngby | collected 2014 | reverse complement strand
GGTAGAGCAACCGGCTGTTAACCGGTAGGCTGTAGGTTCGAATCCTACTTGTGGAGCCAGCGATCATGAGGTTTTTTAACCTTTGATATATTAAGGACGGGCCCATAGCTCAGTTGGTCAGAGCCACCGGCTCATAACCGGTTAGTCCTAGGTTCGAGTCCTAGTGGGCCCACCAATAATGAATTGGACCGTCCATGAAAAAGATAATGGCCCCATAGTGAAGCGGTTAACACACCAGCCTTTCACGCTGGCGACGTGGGTTCGAATCCCACTGGGGTCACCATTTTTTTTCACCTAAATGAAAAGGGAGATTAAAATCTTTCCCCACAAAAAGATGAAGCAGAGAGTTGAAGCTCTCTGTTTTTTGTTTAAATTATAAAAATAATTTTAATATTGAGAAAGGCACTGATCTTAGTGTCGGCTAAACTAACTCCTCGTTTAGATGCTCTAGCCAGCAATTGGAAACTTCTGACCTGCTCCTAGATGCGGGGCAGCTTAGGCCTACTGTGTCATTTTTTGTTTAAATTATCAAATTGCCTTTAATCTAGAGAAAGGTGCTGTTCTTAGTGTCGGTTAAACTAACCCCTCGTTTAGATGCGCTAGCTCAACAATTGGAGACTTCTGACCTGCTCCTAGACGTGGGAGCAGATCATGCTTACTTGGCCATTCATGCTGTTCAAAAGCAAATAGTGAAAAGAGCTTTAGCTCTGGACATCAATCAGGACCCCTTGATAATGGCAGCCAAGAATGTTGCTTCTTTTGGCCTTGAAGCGGAGATTGAGTGTCGTCTCAGTGATGGTTTAGCGGAAGTTCAAGAAGAAGAAATTGACACTGTTGTCATAGCTGGGATGGGTGGTCATACTATCAAAGCCATCATTCAAGCCAGCCTGAGCAAAGCCCAAGCTGCCAGATTTTTATTACTCCAGCCTAATAATGGTGAAGAAAAGCTGCGCAGATTTCTCTATAGTCAAGGGTTTATTGTTAAATCTCAAGGGGTAGTCAATGAGAAAAAACATTTTTATCAATGGATAAAGGTGGTCTATGAGGGCAAGCCAAGAGAAATTGATCGGTTTTATGGGGCCTATGGGGACCCCTTAAAACATCAGGACCCAGATCAAACTGTGGCTTGGCTGCAATGGGAAAGCCAAAGAATTGAAAAAATTCTCAGCGGTTTAAAGAAATCTAAGACTAAAAATGCCAGAGAAAAAAAACTAAGAGAGAACTTGTTCAAATTGAACAAATTGGCCAATGAATTGACAATTCACCAAGATTAAATTATAATAATAGTCCAAACAGAAGAAAATGGGTTAGTTGGGTGATCGCGGGGAGAATATCGAAAGATGCTCTCTGAGGAAAGTCCGAGCTTCGCAGAGCAGGATGCTGGATAACGTCCAGTGAGGGTAACCTTAAGGATAGTGCCACAGAAATAAACCGCCTAAAATTTTTAGGTAAGGGTGCAAAGGTGCGGTAAGAGCGCACCAGCAATCGGGCGACCGCTTGGCTAGGTAAACCCCATCCGAAGCAAGACCGAATAGGGAAGGGATGAAGTTGCTCGCTGATCTTCCGGGTAGGTTGCTGGATATTTTGGGCAATCAAAATACAAGATAAATGATCACCTCGTGCTTTTTAAGTATAGGACAGAACTCGGCTTACAGACTAACCCCTTTCTTTTCTTTGTCTGGAGCACAGATTTTTAGAACTTTTTACTAAAAATAAATTTTCTTCAAATATTATTTGACAAGTTAAAAACAAGTTGCTATAATAACACACGTTGATTGGGGCATCGCCAAGTTGGTAAGGCACGGGACTTTGACTCCCGTATGCGTTGGTTCGAGTCCAGCTGCCCCAACCAGCTTTTCTTTTTGTCAATTATGGGGGTATAGCTCAGCTGGGAGAGCGCTTGAATGGCATTCAAGAGGTCAGCGGTTCGATCCCGCTTACCTCCACCAACAATAAAAAAACAGCCTGTTCAGGCTGTTTTTTTGCTTTCTAAGATCAAATTTGCCGAAAGCATTTTGCTCTTTTGATTTGTTGAGCCAAATAAAAGTATTAACTGTTTCTGGAAATTAAGATAATTGTTCTAATCCTAGCACAACTGCACCAAGATTAAATAAAAAGCAATAACAAAGATTGGATTTTGGTCCAATAGGTAAGGTAAGGGAAGCTGCTCAGACGTCTATTAGATAGCTGTGGTTGCGATCTTTTGTTTCCATCTATAATAAAAAACCACAGGGTAATTACCCTGTGGTTTTTAATATTCTTTCACATAAGGAAGATTAGAAAAATTCAGCACCGATTTTCAAGGGAGAAAGAAATTCATTGGGTTGCTTATCTTCGATCTAGTTAAAATGCAGCTTTATAATCCTTGTGGTTCCTGGCTTAAGATTTCAAGTTGCTTTAACTGTCGAACCTCGAAGAGCAGCCAGGTTCCGGTCAAGAGGAAAGCGCCTAAATCAGATAGAGGTGCAGACCACCATACTCCTTCCAGTCCCCAGAAGTGAGGAAGCACAATTAACAGAGGTATGAAGATTATGATTTGTCTCAACAAGCCTAAGAGAGTAGCATGATTTGGTTTGCCAACGGCTTGGAAATAACTAGCTCCCAGCATTTGCACACCGACCAAAGGAATTAGTTTGAAGAAGATGTTCATTCCATGGGCACCCAATTCGATTAAATCGGGGTTTTTATTAAACAAACCGATCAGTTGGAGGGGCCAGATCTTTGAGACGATAAATCCTAGGAAGATCACGGATGTAGCCGCCAGAATCGACAGGCCAAGGGTTTCTTTAACCCGGCCATATTCCTTAGCCCCTTTGTTAAAGCCTAAGATAGGCTGAGCGCCTTGTCCTATACCCATGGCAGGCATGATCAAGAAGGTGGTGATGCTCATAATCACCCCGATTGCTGCCAAGGCCAAATCTCCTCCATAGCGAGCCAGGCTGCGGTTGAGTATCAGCTGCTGAATGCTGCTAGTCACTTGGATGATGAAGGTCGGGATCCCTAAACGAATAATCTGAGTGACTATAATGCTCTCTAATTGTAATTTCTTCCCCCTGATCTTCAGAGTGCTTCTCCCTGAGTAAAAATGGTACAAGACCCAGGTGCTGGTCAGCACATAGGATAGAATTGTCGCGAAGGCTGCACCTTCAATTCCCCATTTAAAAATAAAAATAAATACATAGTCGAGAATTATATTGGTGATGGCTCCAATAAACATAGTGACCATTGCGGTCTTGGGGTTGCCTTCAGCCCGGATAAAATTGTTCATTCCTGTTCCGATTGCTAAAAATACACTGCCAATCAAAATAATTCTCAGGTATTTAGTGGCATAGGGCAGGACTGTTGGGGTTGCTCCAAAGAGGAGTAGAATTTCTTCGAGAAAAATTAACCCTAAGACAGTCAATAAAATTCCCATGACGATAAACAAGATCAGAGCATTGATCACAATGGTTTCCGCTTCCTCTTGCTTCTGTTCTCCCAGTCTAATCGAGATCAGAGCAGTCGCCCCCATCCCGACCAACATGATAAAGGCAATGAAGGTTGTGACAATAGGAAAGCAGATAGTGACTCCTGCCAAGCCTAAGTCTCCTACGCCTTGCCCGACAAAGATACTATCGACAATGTTATATAGGGCATTTACTATTAAGGCTACTATGGCAGGTAAAGAAAACTTCAATAATAGTTTTGGAATGCTGTCGGTTGCCAATTGATTTGATTTTACCACATCTTACCCCTCCGCTAATCTTTAAAATATCAAGAAGATTGAATTATGATGAAAAAGCAAAAAGTTTATCCAAGATTTACATTCTTGCTCTAAATGCTTTTTGTTAAACAGTGTGTAGCTTATCACAAAAGTCAATCTGTGGCAATTATCACAATCTTTTGAATTGTCATTTAACAAACTAGGATGGCAGACTTGTTGCCAAAGTCCCTTAACTCATGAAAATAATGGGGCGAAAAATCTTATTCCAGCTCTGTTTACTCGGATATACTGCTTTTTAATGAGGGAATTTATGAAGCCAGAGGTTAATATAATTTAACCCTTGACATTTTCCCAACTTGGATAGTATAATAGCATTCGTCAGTTTGAGAGAATTCTTAAACTTGCAATTTAGTCAAAATGTGGCCCCATAGTGAAGCGGTTAACACACCAGCCTTTCACGCTGGCGACGTGGGTTCGAATCCCACTGGGGTCACCATATACGGTGGGATACCCAAGTTGGCCAAAGGGGGCAGACTGTAAATCTGCTAGCACTGCTTTCGCTGGTTCGAATCCAGCTCCCACCACCAACCTCGTCCTTTTCAGGGCGAGGTTTTTTATGCTCTTTTTATGCTCTATAGAGGATTAACATAATGGCGTGTTAAATTAAATAGATAGAGATAACAAAAAAGGTGATGATATGGAAGAAAGATTACAGAAGATCATCGCTGCAGCCGGTCTGGCTTCTCGCCGTGAGGCTGAGGAGTGGATAAAAACAGGACTAGTCAAGGTCAATGGTCAGATAGTCAAAGAACTGGGAAGTAAAGCAGACCCAAGGCGCGATAATATTACAGTGGGCGGTCAGCCCTTGCCCCAGCCCCAGCAAAAGATGGTAGTGATGTTGAACAAACCCCGAGGGGTCGTTACAACTTTAAAGGATCCCCAAGGCCGACTCAATGTTGGTCAATTCGTCGAAAGCTATGAGCGCCGACTCTATCCTGTGGGGCGATTGGATATGCAGAGCGAGGGTCTTTTACTCTTGACCGATGACGGTGATTTTGCCTATCGTATGGCCCATCCGAAATTTAACGTGGAAAAAACATATTTGGTCTGGCTCAATCAAGCACTTCGGGAAGAGGATAGACTTAAACTTGAAAAGGGGATTCTCCTTGAAGGTAAAATGACCTTGCCTGCTCGGATCAAGAAGGTCAGGCAGGAAGAAGATGCTCAGAACTTGTGCCGGATTACCATCAGGGAAGGCAGAAATCGACAGATCCGCAAGATGTTCAAGGAACTAGACTATCGTACTTTGCGCTTGATGAGAGTTCAAATCGGCAATCTTTCCTTAGGAGCCTTGCCCAGCGGCAAGACCAGAAAACTCAGGGATTCTGAAATAGCAGAACTCCTTGAAAAAATTGAGGGTAAATAAAGCAGTGATAAAAAATGACTTTAAGAAAAAGAAAGTTTTAGTTGTAGGTGCAGGAGCTGCCGGAATCATGGCGGCCATCAAGGCAGCTGAAACGGGAGCAGAGGTAACTCTCTTCGAAAAAAACGAGCGCCTAGGAAAAAAGCTTGGAATAACCGGGAAGGGCCGCTGTAATTTGACTAACGATTGTAGCGTCAAAGAGTTGGTAGCCAATATGCCCGGAAACGGTAAATTTCTATTCAGCTCACTGTCCAGACTGAACAGCCAAAAAACTCAGGAACTTTTCACAAATTGGGGAGTTCCTTTGAAGGTTGAACGAGGCAGGAGGGTTTTTCCCTCATCAGATAAGGCAGCCGATGTCATCTTGGCTTTGCGCAAGCGTCTAGAAGAGCTGGACGTTAAAGTGATTTACAATCAAAGAGTCACTGCTCTTTTACAGGCAGACAATGAAATTATCGGTCTCAAGACCTCTGATGGTGTTTTCTCGGGCCAAGCAGTGATTTTAGCAGCCGGAGGTTCATCCTATCCGACGACCGGTTCCACAGGTGACGGCTATCAATTAGCTCAAGAGATTGGTCACCAAATTATACCTTTGAAGCCTGCTTTGATCCCTTTGCAGACCGAGTCCATTTACAAAAAAGATCTGCAAGGGCTGAGCTTGCGCAATGTTTCAGTATCCATTGCAACGGAAAGCAAAGTCCTAGGCCAAGAGTTTGGCGAGATGCTCTTCACCCATTTTGGCTTCAGCGGCCCGGTGGTGCTTACCCTGAGTCGCTTGCTGCTCAATTGGAATGGAAGTTCACCTCGTTATTTAAAAATAGATTTGAAGCCTGCTTTGAGCTTCGAACAGTTGGATCTGCGCATCCAAAGAGATTTTTTGAAATTTAAGAATCGGGCTTTCAAAAATTCACTGAATGAGTTGTTGCCCAAAAGCTTGATACCTGTAATAATAGAGATGAGCAAAATCGATCCGGATAAGCCGGTTCACTCAGTGACCCGGGAAGAAAGGTTATATTTGATCGATTTGTTGAAAAATTTGAGTTTTAGAATCAGTGGAACCAGACCTTTGGCCGAGGCCATAGTCACAGCTGGAGGAGTCAGTACAGCCCAAATCGATCCTAAAACTATGGAATCAAAACTGATTAAAAACCTATATTTTGCCGGTGAAGTCATTGATATCGATGGTTTTACCGGGGGCTATAATCTTCAGGCTGCCTTTTCAACAGGGTTTACAGCCGGGTATTTTGCAGCAATCGATTAAAATAAAATTCACAGTGAAATGAGTGGAATGGTATCTATGTCTAATAATAATCTGCCTGTCATAGCTATTGACGGTCCGGCCGGTGCCGGTAAGAGTACCATCGCCAAAGAATTGGCAGAAAGATTGAACATCCCTTATTTGGATACAGGAGCCATGTACAGAGCTCTGACCTATTGGGCTTTGCAACATCAAGTGGAAATAGATGATCCGGAAGGCCTTCGAGACTTATACAAGGAAATAGTAATGGATGTCAGGTTTGCTCAGGGCAAACAGGAAATCTACATCGACGAGACGGATGTGACACCATATTTGCGTCTAAAAGATGTGAGCGAATTGGTTTCACCCTTGTCCGCTCATCCTTTTATTCGAGAGCTCATGGTCAAAAAGCAACGGGAAATCGCTGCCAGAAACGGTATCGTTTTAGATGGCCGGGATATAGGCACCGTTGTTTTGCCCGATGCTCCCATGAAAATCTTTCTCACAGCCTCTTTAGAGGAGAGGACCAGAAGGCGCCATTTGGATTTTATCAATCTCGGTATCTCCATGGATTTTGAGCAGCTTAAAGAGGAAATAGCAGCTCGAGACCTGAGGGATTCCACCAGGGAGATTGCTCCTCTAGAGCAAGCCAAGGATGCTTGTCTTGTTGATACGACGAATCTAAATATAGAAGAAGTGGTGGATCTGATCATCGCTCTCTTAAAACAAAAGAACTTATTGCCGGAAGGAAATTGCCTATGAGCTTTTATTCGTTTTTTTTGAATCTGATTTCTTTCTTTCTGAAAATATTCTGGCGGCCTAATTTTCAGGGTCAGGAAAACATACCTGATCAAGGTGCAGTTATTCTCTGTGCCAATCATCTCAATGCCAAGGACCCTTTCTTCATCGCTATGGGCTTACCCAGAAAAATTCGGTTTTTGGCTAAGGAGGAATTATTTCGCAATAGGATCTTGCGTTTTATCCTCTTGAAAAGTGAAATGATTCCGGTCAAACGGGGCCAAACAGACAGAACAGCAGTGCGTTCGGTTCTAAATTCTTTAAAGGCCCAAGAGATGGTTGGAATTTTCCCTGAAGGGACACGCTCAGATGGTCTGGAGATGAAAGGCTTCCACGAAGGAGCTGTTTATTTTGCTCAAAAAACAGGTGCCCCTCTTTTACCGGCGGCGATTATCGGCGACTATTCCCTTTTCAAACCGATCGAGATAGTCTACGGTCAAATTATCGAAGTGGAAAAAGAGACCAGAGCCCAAAGAGCAGAGATGCAGAGGATTAACGAAAAATTAAAAACAGAAATTGAAAAATTGCGGGGAATTAATCTATGAAAATTATCAGAGCAGACCATATGGGTTTTTGCGGAGGAGTCAGGCGAGCCATCTTGATGGCGGAAGCTGAGTTGGCCAAACAAGGGGAATTAAATGTCTTAGGCTCCCTGGTGCACAATCCTCGTCTGATCGATCAATTGACTCAAAAAGGATTGAATACACTGGAATCCTTGGAAGAACTCGGGGCAGAGGAAAAAGTGATGATCAGAGCTCACGGAACCGGCCCCAGCGTCTATGCCAAACTTTCAGAAAAATCAGTGGAAATTCTCGATGCAACTTGTCCCAGTGTAAAAAAGATCTTTGCCTTAGCTGAGGATTATTCTCAAAAAGGTTATAGAATATTAATCATCGGAGAAAAAGAACACCCGGAAGTTGAGGCAATAAAAGAATGGGCGGGGGACAGAGGAGTCATTCTTGAAACTGAAGAAGATTTAAAAAACTTGGAAAAAAACGAAAAAGTTGCCGTTATTTGTCAATCAACCCTGGCTCAAGAAGATTTTGATAGATTTCTTTCTATTATTAGAAGGATTTTTCCCGTCCATGTCGTATTTAATACTATATGTTCAGCGACCAGAGTTAGGCAGGACGCTGCAGTAGCCGTGGCCAAGCAAGTCGACCTTATGTTGGTAGTGGGCAGCCAACAAAGTGCAAACACAAGGCATCTATACGATTTGTGCATCCAGGTTAACAAAAACACATTTTTGGTCGGTGGTGCCGCCGATTTGCAGGCTGAATGGTTTGATAGAGCGAAAGTTGTTGGGCTTACAGCCGGAGCATCCGCTCCGGACTGGATAATTAAGGAGGTAGAAAATAACGTGTTGGAAAAAGAACTCAAAGTCAACGAAACAGAAAAGGAAGAATCTGTAGAAGTTGAAGATCAAGAAGCCGCAGAAGTTGTTGCTGAAGGTGACGAAACTGTCGAAGTTGAAGCTCAAGAAGAAGTAGAAGCTGAAGCAGAAGTAGAAGAGCAAGAAGAAACAACCGAACCTGTGGAAGAAGTGGAAGAAACCACGGAAGAGCCGGCCACGGAGCCCGAAGAATTTGATATGGATTCATTCCATCTGCCCCGTTATAACCCGGGTGATATTATTCAAGCTACGGTTGTACAGGTGGGTAACGATGAAGTTTTGGTGGATGTGGGGCAAAAGTCCGAAGGTGTCATTCCGCGCAGAGAGTTTTCCGCCGATTCATCTATTCTGCCTACCGATGTTTTAAATGTTGGAGATGTTATTACCGTAATGGTAATTCGCAGCGAAGACCAAGAAGGTCGACTGACTTTCTCCAAAAGAAGAGCAGACCAGCATCAGCATTGGATCGAATTTGGTGAATCCCTAGATAAAAACGAGATTTTAGAAGGTAAAGTTCTGGAAACTGTCAAGGGCGGATTGATTGTTGATATCGGTGTAAGGGCATTCATGCCAGCTTCTTTGTCGGAGCTACGCTTCACCAGTGATTTGAAACATTTGGTTGGCCAGACCGTCAGGGTTCATCTGATTGAATTGGAACCGGAAAAAAGACGAGCAATTGTCAATCGCAAGAGCGTTTTAGAAGAAGAAGCTAAAGAAAAAAGAGAAGCTTTTTGGGCTAATACGGTTGAAGGCGATGTTGTCCATGGTATCGTTCGTCGCATCACAAAATTCGGTGCTTTTGTCGATTTAGGCGGAGTTGATGGTTTGCTTCATATTTCCGATTTGGAGTATTTCCGGGTCAACGATCCCTCTGATGTAGTCAGCATTGACGAAGAGCTGGATTTAAAAGTTTTAAAACTCGATCCCGAATCAGGGCGTATTTCCTTAGGTTTGAAACAAATGAAAATGGAACCATGGGAAGCTTTTGCTCAGGATCACGCAGCCGATGAAGAAATTCAAGGAACTGTAGTCAGAATTACTCCTTGGGGAGCATTTGTCAATGTTCGTCCGGGTATTGATGGTCTGATTCATATTTCCGAGTTGACCGACTATCGAGTCGAAAAAGTCGAAGATGTAGTCAATGTAGGTCAAGAAGTGACTGCGAAAATTTTAGACATTGACCTGGTTAGAAAACGTTTGAGCTTATCTTTGCGCGCTATGCTCTATACAGAAGAGTATGAAGATGACTACGAAGATGAGTATGAAGACGATTATGAAGAAGAATACGAAGAAGAGTATGATGAAAATGTTCAGGTAGCCTATGATGACGGTGGCGGAACAGGGCTCTTGGAAGAAGTAGCTGGATTAGAGCAATTAGCCGAATCATTGGAAGCTGCAGCTTCTGAAGAAGCCGAAGAAGTGGAAGAATCAGAAGAAACCGAAGTAGAGCCTGAAGAAGATCCTGAACTGAATTAATCTAGACAAACTTAAAAATCTTTTAGGCTGCGGCTTCAAGGCTGCAGCCTAAAAAAATGCTCAAAATTTCCCTTTGAAATATTTTTGTGGTAGACTCAAGGTGGATCAAAAAGGAGTGAGTTATTTGGAAGCAATCATTGCCATCGTGGGCCGGCCTAATGTAGGCAAGTCTACACTTTTTAATCGTTTGATCGGACAGCGTTTAGCCATCGTCGAGGATGTACCTGGGATAACCCGTGACCGCCTCTATGGCACTGCCGAATGGACCGGTCGTCATTTTACCGTAATCGATACCGGTGGTATTGAAATAGAGGGAAGCAACGATGTTTCTTTGGAAACAAAAAAACAAGCAGAAATCGCTATTGCTGAGGCCGACCTGATCGTCTTTTTAGCAGATGGCAAGGAAGGCTTGCAGAGAGACGATTTGGAAATAGCCGACTATTTGAGGCGTTCCAAAAAGCCGATTGTTTTAGCGATCAATAAAATAGATAATTTGCAAATGGTTCAAAACATTTATGATTTTTATGAATTGGGTTTAGGTGATCCAATAGAAATTTCAGCAATTAACGGACTCAACATTGGCGACCTGCTCGATCTTATTGTGGATCAATTGCCTGTCGACTTAGAGGAACCGGAAGAAGACGATAGCATCAAGATTTCCTTTATCGGTCGACCCAATGTGGGTAAATCCTCTTTGATCAACGCTATCCTGGGTGAACAACGGGTCATAGTCAATGAACAGCCGGGAACTACCAGAGACGCTATTGATTCGCCTTTTTCTTGGGAAGGAACCTATTATACCTTGATCGATACAGCCGGGATGAGGCGGAAGAGTAAAATCTACGAAAACGTGGAAAGATTTAGTGTGATCCGGGCTTTAAGAGCAGTTGACCGTTCCGATATTGTCATGATGGTCATCGATGCCACCGAAGGAGTTACCGAGCAAGACCAGCGAATAGTCGGTTATGCTCACGAAAAGGGCCGAGGAATTATTTTAGTCGTCAACAAATGGGATTTAATCGAAAAGGACTCCAAGACTGCGGATAAAATGGCGGAACAAATCAGGGATGCTTTGGTTTTCGTCGCCTATGCCCCCATTGTTTTCGTTTCGGCTCTGACCAAACAGCGGATTCCCCGACTCTTAGAACTGGTAAATTTCGTCAGCGAACAGCAGAATATGCGTTTGATGACCAGCGATATCAACGATCTTTTACAGGATATCCTGCGCTTCAATCCACCACCCAGTGTTGGTGGTCGAAGGTTGCGAATTTACTACGTCAGCCAAGTCGCGGTTAAACCTCCGGTTTTCGTCTTTTTTGTCAACAATCCTGAATTGGCTCATTTTTCTTATATCAGACATTTAGAAAATCAGATTCGTCAAAACTACGGTTTTGAAGGGACTCCAATCAGGCTGAGCTTAAGAGGAAGGGATCGAAGCAAATGAAAAAAATAGCACTTTTAGGAGCTGGTGCCTGGGGCACGGTGATTTCAAAAATGCTGGCAGAAAATGGACATTCGGTCAACCTTTGGAGCTATGAAGAAGAAGTAGCCGTTTCGATCAATGAAAACAGGATCAATCATAAGTTTTTGCCCGAGGTGCTTTTGCCGCCGGGAATAACTGCCTTTAGCTCATTGGACCAAGTTGTTCAAGATGCGGAGGCGGTGGTCAATGTGGTCATTGCCAAGGGTTTGCGGGATGTTCTGGAAAAACTACCTGCCTCAACTTTTGACCTGCCCTGGCTTTCCGCTACCAAAGGCCTGGAGCCTGAAACAGGACAGCGCATCTCGGAAATAATTTTGAATTCTCAAAGAGCCGAGCAATCGAAATTGGCAATACTTTCCGGCCCGAATTTGGCCAGCGAAATAGCCAGAAAATCACCCGCTTCAGCCGTCATCGGTTCTGAATCAAAGAGCACGGCTATATATTTTCAAGAATTATTGATGCGCCCTTATTTTCGCCTTTATAGCAGTGCCGACCCTTTAGGGGTTGAGCTGGGAGGAGCTTTGAAGAACATCATTGCCTTGGCGGCCGGTATTTGCGATGGCTTGAAGATAGGCGACAATGGCAAAGCTGCCTTGATTTCCAGAGGCTTAGCAGAAATAGTCAGATTGGCCCAAGCTTTAGGAGCCGAGAAGGAAACCCTTTTTGGTCTTTCCGGCTTGGGAGATTTAGTTGCCACCTGTGCCAGTCCACTGAGCCGCAACCGTTGGTGCGGTGAAGAATTGGGCAAGGGCAGAAAAATAGATGAGATTATCGCTTCCACAAATTCTGTGGTGGAAGGAGTTCGAACTACCCAAGCTGTGGTTGAGCTGGCTCAAAAGTATGATTTGGATATGCCCATTACCCAGGCAGTTTACGATATTGTCTTCATGGATCAAGACCCGGCAGCTCAAGTGGAGACTTTGATGAATCGCATGGCTAAAGCCGAAAATGCCTCCTTATCTGAGAGCAGATGGAAGCATTTCTAAATATATCCTAATCTAAGGTTGACAAAGAGAATCAACTAGACTTATAATGGTGGAAATCAAAAACAGTGCAATGATAAAGAAAAACTTCAAGTGAAAAGCTTTGCAGAGAGGGTTTGTTGGTGGAAAAACTCAAGTTGAGCTTGAAGAGGCCGCTTTTGAGCATTTTGTGTTCAAACACAAACGGAAGCACTCCGATATCAGCAGAATGAGATCGAAATTTTCATTTCGATGAATCAGGGTGGTACCACGAATATTTCGTCCCTGAGCCAAAGGGCTCGGGGATTTTTTTATTATGGAGGTTTGAAAAATGAGAAATATGAGCGGAAATGAAATTCGCCAGGAATTCCTAGATTTTTTTGAGAAAAAAGGTCATCTGATTATGCCCAGCGCATCCTTAGTGCCTCAAAATGACCCCAGCTTGCTCCTCGTCGGAGCAGGCATGGCACCCTTCAAGGCATATTTTACCGGCACGGCTCAGCCTCCGGCTAAAAGAATTGCCACCTCGCAAAAATGTATTCGCACTCCGGACATTGAAAGGGTAGGAAAAACAGCCCGCCACGCTACCTTCTTTGAAATGTTAGGCAATTTTTCCTTTGGCGATTATTTTAAAAAGGACGCTATTTTTTGGGCTTGGGAATTTCTGACTGATGTCATTGAAATGGACCCTCAGCGCCTCTATATTACTGTCCATCAAGATGATCAAGAAGCCTATGACATCTGGCATCAGGAAGTGGGCATACCGGCTGAACGCATTTATTTAGGCGATGATGAAGAAAACTTCTGGGAGATTGGAGTGGGTCCTAGCGGCCCTTGCTCGGAAATCTTTTATGATCAAGGGGAGGAGTATTCCTGTGGCGATACCTGTCAAATGGGTTGTGATTGTGATCGTTATCTGGAAGTTTGGAATCTAGTCTTTACCCAATACGATAAGGATGAGGATGGAAATTATAACCCCCTGGAGCGCAAGAGCATCGATACGGGCATGGGCTTAGATCGCTTAGCTGCAGTTGTTCAGGGGAAATCCTCCATTTTTGAAATAGATTTAAATTACCCGATGCTTGAGCGCTTAATTGAGTTGAGCAAGATTGACTACGATGGTCAATCGAAAGAGAGTTTAGCCGCTCGAGTTATCATCGACCATATCAAAGGAGTAACCTTCTTGATCGCTGACGGTGTGCTGCCGGCTAATGAGGGCAGAGGATATGTCCTGCGCCGTCTCTTGAGAAGAGCTATCCGCAATGGCCGTCTGATTGGTCTGAACCAGCCCTTCACTCAGGAAATTGCCAAAGAAGTTATTAAGTCCTTTAGCGTTGGTTATCCTGATCTATTGGAAAAAGAGGAATTCATCCTGCAGCTCTTGGCTTTAGAGGAAAAACGCTTCAACGAAACATTGGAGGCCGGTTTGAATCTAGTCCAGCAATTTTTAACTAAAATGTGGGAGCAAAAAGAAAAGACTTTAGCAGGTGAAGCTGCTTTCAGGCTCCATGATACCTTTGGTTTTCCCTTGGAATTGACCCAGGAAATTTTAGCCGAATCAGGTTTTTCCCTGGACATTGAAGGATTCAAAAAAGAGATGGAAAAACAGAGGCAAAGAGCCCGAGCCGCACGCAGTCAGGTGGATGCCATGGGCAGCCAGCGTTTGGATACCAGCGGTGTTTTAAGCCTGTTCAGAGGCTATGAGGTCCTGGAAGAAAGCTGTCGAGTTGAAGCTATCTATCTCCAAGGAGAAAAAGTAGATGAAGCCAAAGCAACTCAGCAGGTTAAATTAGTTTTAAACCCCAATCCTTTTTATGGAGAGAGCGGTGGTCAGGTGGGGGATATTGGTTCTCTGCTCAAAAATGATCTGGAGTCCTTTGTTTCTGATACGGAAAGCATCGATGAAGTTCAAGTTTTACAGGTGGAATTAGCCTTCGACCTTGTTGTCGGAGAGGAAATAATTGCTAAGGTTGATGCTCAAAGAAGAGCAGCCATCGCAAGACACCACTCAGCCACCCATCTTTTGCACAAAGCCCTCAGCCTTATCTTAGGAGACCATGTTCATCAAGCAGGTTCCTGGGTTGGCCCGGATCGCCTGCGCTTTGACTTCAGCCACTTTAATTCGATTAGTGCTGAAGAGTTGAAACAAATCGAAGACCTAGTCAACAGATGGATCATGGAAAATCACCCGGTCTTAGCTGAAGAAATGACCTTGGATCAAGCTAAGGAACAGCATGTGACTGCTCTCTTTGGTGAAAAATATAGTGATATAGTCAGAGTTGTAAAAATGGGGGAATCCCAAGAATTGTGCGGAGGCACTCATGTCAGAGCGACCGGAGAAATAGGACCCTTTAAAATTCTTTCCGAAGCCAGTATAGGTTCAGGAGTAAGACGGATCGAAGCCTTGGCTGGTTTTCAAACCTTGGATTATTATGCCGGCAAAGAAGAGCTCTTGCTGGAGATTTCTGCTTTGACCAAGAGCAAAGAAGAGGATATTATCAGACGCATTCAGTCTTTGCAGGAACAAGTCAAAGAGCAGGAAAGACAATTAGCCAGTCTGAGCGCTCAAAACACTATGAGTCAAATCGATAATCTGATCAGTCAAAAGATCAAAATCAACGGGGTGGATGTTCTGGCCCTTGAAATTGAGGCGGATAAAACTGATGATTTGCGCCATATGGCCGATCTTCTCAGGGATAAAATGGGCAGTGGCATTGTCGTCTTGGGTTCCAACATCGAAGGCAAAGCCAGCCTCTTGGCAGCTGCGACCAAGGATCTGAAAGATCTGTTCCATGCAGGAAATCTGATCAGAGAAGCCGCTAAACTGGTCGGTGGCGGAGGAGGCGGACGTCCCGACTTAGCTCAAGCCGGAGGCCCCAGCCCAGAAAAATTAAAAGCAGCTCTGCCTCAAATAATCGAAATGATCAAAGAACAAATGAAAGAAAAGAATTGAAATTAAGGAGCTACAGATGTCGATCAATATAGTCTTGTTCGAACCGGAAATACCTCCCAACACGGGTAATGTTTCCAGACTCTGTGCTGCCAGCAACACAGTTTTGCACTTGATCGAGCCTTTGGGTTTTTCTCTTGCAGATAAATATTTAAAAAGAGCCGGTTTAGATTATTGGCAGTTTTTAAAATTGGAAGTCCATCCCGATTGGTCAAGCTTTTGCTACAAGTATGGTCAAGCTCGCCATTTTTTCGCAACCACCAAAGGACATAAAAATTATGCTGAAATAGATTTTCAAGAAGGTGATTTTATCATCTTTGGGCCTGAAACTAGAGGACTCCCTCAGAGCATTTTAGATTTGAATCGGGAAAACAATATACGCATTCCCATTCTGTCTGAAACCAGATCCTTAAACCTATCCAGTTCTGTGGCGATTGTCCTCTATGAGGCTTTGCGTCAATTGAATTTTCCCCATTTGAACTGAGTTTAAAAATCAAATCGGGGTCTAACTACCAATCGCCAATAAAAAACCTGTGTTCATAGATGATTGGACCAAAGTTGAAGAAGAAAGGAGTGTATGGTGTTTTAAATATCATACAAGAGTGAGATGATAAAAAAGAAACGTATTTTAACCGGTGATCGGCCTACCGGTAAATTGCATTTAGGTCACTATGTAGGCTCCTTAGCCAATCGGGTGGCCTTACAAGAGGATTACGACGCCTTTGTAATCGTAGCAGATGTCCAGGCTCTGACCACTGATTGGGAATACCCTGAGCAGTTGGCTGAGTCGGTCAGACAGGTTACTGAAGATTATTTGGCTGTGGGCATTGACCCTGAGCAAACCACTATCTTTGTTCAATCTTTGGTGCCGCAAATAGCTGAGCTGACAGTCTTCTATTCAAATTTTGTTTCTGTCAATGTCTTACGTCATAACCCCACAATAAAAACAGAAGCAGAGCAAAGAGGGTATTCTGATATGACCTATGGTTTTTTAGGCTATCCCATTTCTCAAGCTGCTGATATAACATTTTGTAAAGCGGATTTGGTTCCGGTGGGTCAGGACCAAGTGCCTCATATAGAGTTTACCCGCAGAATTGCTCGCCGCTTCAACGAGCTCTATGGCCCGGTTTTAGTAGTGCCTGAGGTCTTAGTAGGTGAGGTGGGCCGTTTAGTCGGTTTAGACGGCAAGGCTAAGATGTCAAAAAGCCTAAATAATGCCATTTACTTGTCTGACTCGCCACAAGAAGTTGAAGCCAAAGTCAGAAAGGCTGTGACTGATCCAGCCCGTATTCGAGCCACCGATCCGGGGCATCCGGAGGTTTGCACCGTCTTCGCCTATCATCAAATCTTCAATAAGGAAGAATCTGAAGATATCGCTGAGCGCTGTCGAGCAGGCACAATTAGCTGTGTGGCTTGCAAGAAAAGATTGACCGAAAAGCTCAATCAACTCTTGGAGCCCATGCACGAAAGGCGCCTTGCCTATCAGAACAACCCTAAAATTATCGATGAAATACTCTTAGCTGGAACGGATCGGGCTCAAAAAATTGCGGAAGAGACGATGAAAGAGGTTCGCCAGGCTATGAAAATCAATTATTTTTCCCAATAGCCCTTGAAGGAGGATTCTAAAATGAGTAAAATTACCATGGAAAAACTAGTCGGCTTATGCAAAACCAGGGGATTTGTCTATCCGGGTTCGGATATTTATGGAGGCCTGGCCAATTCCTGGGATTACGGTCCTTTAGGAGTGGAATTAAAAAACAATATTAAGAAAATTTGGTGGAACAAATTTATTCGAGAGACTCCTTCTAATGTTGGCATGGATTCCGGGATTTTGATGAACCCTGAAACTTGGGTCGCTTCCGGTCACGTCGGTGGTTTTACCGACCCTTTGCTGGATTGTCGAGTTTGTAAAAGCCGTTTCAGAGCGGACAAGCTGATTGAAGAGCGCGCTCATAAGCAGGATTTGGATGTCAATGCCGACGGATGGGATATTGAAGAGATGCAAGCCTATATCGCCAAGGAAAGAATTCTCTGCCCCAGATGTGGCTCTTTTGACTATACAGAGATCAGACATTTTAACCTGATGTTTAAAACTCATCAGGGTGCTACCGAAGACAGCTCCGCTTTAGTCTATCTGCGACCGGAAACAGCCCAAGGCATTTTCGTCAATTTCAAGAATGTCTTGATTTCATCGCGGAGAAGACCTCCTTTTGGTATTGGTCAAATCGGTAAAGCTTTTCGCAATGAAATAACCCCCGGTAATTTTGTCTTCAGGACCAGAGAGTTTGAACAGATGGAATTGGAATTTTTCGTCAAACCCAGTGACGACGAGAATTCCGGAGATATGTACTGGTATGATTATTGGTGTCAATTTGTCTATGACTTTTTGCTGTCCCTGGGTGTCAAAGAAGAAAATCTGCGCCGTCGCCAGCATTCTGAAGATGAGCTCTCCCATTATGCTAAAGCAACTACCGATATCGAATATCTTTTCCCCTTCGGTTGGGGTGAATTATGGGGCATTGCTCACCGCACGGATTTTGACTTGAGAGTCCATCAAGAACATGCCGGTGTTGATCTTTCCGTTTTGGATCCTCAGACCAACGAAAAATATTTACCCTATTGTATCGAACCTTCGGTCAGTGTTGAGCGCTTGGCTCTCATGTTCTTGCTGGAAGCCTACGACGAAGAAGTCTTAGAAAACAATGAGACCAGAGCTCTTCTACGCTTCCATCCGGCATTAGCCCCCATTAAGGCTGCGATTTTACCTCTGTCGAAAAAATTATCAGAACCAGCAAAGGAAATTTATTCCATGTTGGCTAAGAAGATGCAGGTTGAATATGACGAAGCAGGCTCGATAGGTCGACGCTATCGTCGCTGGGATGAAGCCGGGGCCCCCTTTTGCATAACCGTAGATTTCCAAACAGCTGAAGATAATTGTGTTACAGTGCGCTATCGAGATACGATGGAACAGGATAGAATCCTCATTTCTGAGCTGACAGAGTATTTAGAAAAACAGTTAGAATTTTAATTTTGCCTTGACAAAAATAATATAATATGTTATATTTTTCGAGTATCAAGAAGAGGCCATCCGCTTCTCACCCGCCGGTCAACCGTTCGGGTTAATATGGATTTCTCATTGTCATGGGAGAATTCTTATTGCGCGGGTAGCTTACCTGCGCTTTTTCTATGGGTGGCATAAATTATTTTTAGGAGGAATGGATTATCAACATCAAAGGGCATCAGGTTAACGATGAAATTCGCAATCGTGAAGTGAGAGTTATCGACGAAGAGGGCAATCAATTGGGTATTATGGGTTCAAGAGAGGCTTTAAGAGCAGCTCAGGACCGCGGCCTTGATTTGGTTAAAGTTGCGCCTCAGGCCAGACCTCCCGTCTGCCGCATAATGGATTACGGAAAATTCCGTTATGAGCAGAGCAAGCAGGAGAGGGAAGCCAGGAAAAAACAAAAAACGATAACTGTTAAAGAAATTCGTATCACCCCAACCATAGACGACCATGATTTAAACGTTAAAATCAGAGCCTCTGTCCGTTTCTTAACAGATGGAGATAAAGTAAAGGCGACTGTGCGTTTCCGCGGTCGCGAAATTGCTCATGCCGAATTGGGCAAGGAAGCTTTGAATAAATTGGCTGAAGGCGTAGCCGAAGTCGGTGTAATCGAGCGACCCGCCAGGATCGAAGGGCGTAACATGATTATGATATTAGCTCCCAAATAAACTAGGAGCTATTGATTGAGAGGAGTTTTTCACTATGGCTAAAATGAAAACCCATAGAGGTGCAGCCAAAAGGTTTAAAAAGACAGGTACCGGCAAGATTTCCAGAAAACAAGCTTTCCACAGACATAAAGCTTTGCATAAAAGTGCTAAGAGAAAACGTCAGTTGCGCGGAAGCGTTTTAGTTTCGGATTCCGAACAACGGCGCATCAGCCGCTTGTTGCCCTATCTATAAAAACTGTAAATCTAGGAGGAAATTGCTATGAGAATAACAAGCGGAGCGAGTACCCGCCGCAGACATAAAAAAGTTTTAAAATTAGCTAAAGGTTACCGAGGAGCTGGCAGCAGGCGCTTCAAGGTAGCAAACCAAGCAGTTTTAAAAGCTGGCTATTATGCCAGAAGAGATCGTCGAACCAGAAAAAGAGACTTCCGTAGACTCTGGATCACCAGAATCAATGCCGCTTCCAGAATGAACGGCTTATCCTATAGCCGTCTGATTGCCGGTTTGAAAAAAGCCAATGTTCAAGTCAACCGTAAAATGCTGGCTGACTTAGCAGTCCATGATATGGATGGTTTTGTTCAATTCGTCGACTTGGCAAAGGCACAATTAGATTCTTAAACAAATAAGCCCCTCTCTTGTTTTTCAAGGAGGGGCTTGTTTTGAGGTATTTTTATGAAAATTACATCCAAGCAAAACGAATATGTTAAGTACCTAAAGAAGCTGCAGCAAAGAAAGTATCGAGAGCAAGAGGGAAAGTTCTTGCTTGAAGGCTGGAAGGATCTGTCCACAGCCCTAGAAGAAAATGCAAAAATCGTTGGGATCATCTATGCTGATGAGAAAGTGGATGAAAACCACCAGCTTTTGCAGGAGGCCATAAAAAGAGAGATACCTTTGCAGAAAGTCAGTCTGCCGGTTTTAAAGAACTTGAGCCAGACCGTCACACCCCAAGGGGTTTTAGCTCTGGTCAAGATGAGAAATGTTGAACTCAGTCAAATAGAACCGAAAGATTCCCTTCTCGTTTTAGATAGAATTCAAGACCCAGGCAATCTGGGCACGATTTTGCGCAGTGCCCTGGCTTTTGGCTATGAAAATATAGTGCTTTTAGAAGGCAGTGTGGATCCTTACAATGACAAGGTTTTGCGGGCTGCAGCAGGTTCTATTTTTCAGCTTAATCTTTTTACCAATCTAAAGAAACAACAACTCTTTGCTTTGGTTGAGCAATTGGATTTGCCTTTGGTCATTTCCGTTGTGGAAAAAGGCCAAGAAGGAACGGATCAGAGTTGGCTCAAAGAGCCGATGGCTTTGGTTATAGGCAATGAGGGTCAAGGTGTCGATCCTGAAATTCAAGCTCAGGGTCAGAGGTTTCTCAGTATCAGAATGAAAAAGGGAATTGAATCTTTAAATGCAGGGGTTGCTGCTTCAATTCTCATGTATCTAACCTCAAAATAAACCTTGCCAGATAGCCGAAATTATGATATTCTCGTTAACAAAGCGATGACTGAGAAAAGTATTGTAAAATTGAACTAAACAGGGAGATTGGCCTTGGATTGAAAGCCATGATAGGAAAATTTGCAAGAAGTTCATCTCAAGAGCTGTTTAGCTGAAAGATCAAAAAGAGTAAGCTAAGCCGTGAAAACTGCGTTAAAGTTTAAATGAGAAATTGATCTTTATCAATGAATCAAGGGTGGTACCGCGAAGACTTCGCCCCTTATGGGCAGGAGTCTTTTTTATTTTTCATTTGGAGGTTTAAAATGCTGCAAAATTTGGATGATTTAAGAAATGAGGCCCTAAAAGCCATCGACCAAGGGAATAGCCCTGAGGCTTTAAACGATTTAAGGGTGAAATACTTGGGCAAAAATGGTGAGCTAACCCTGCTTTTGCGTCAAACAGGCAAATTGCCTGCTGAACAGCGGCCGGCCTTTGGCCAAAAAGCCAACACCATTCGAGCTCAAATAGAAAATTTAATCAACGAGAAGAGAGAAGAGTTGATTAAAGTCCAGCAAGAGAAAAAAATTCAAGAAGAAAAAATTGATTTAAGCTTGCCCGGTTATCGCCTGAGAAAAGGCTCAATGCATCCTATCACAATGGTCTTGGATGAAATCAAGGACATTTTTATTGGCTTGGGTTTTAGCGTTGTTGAAGGCCCGGAAATTGAAACCGATTATTATGATTTTCAGGCTCTCAATATTCCCTTAGACCATCCGGCCAGAGAGATGCAGGATACCTTTTATCTAAGTGAAGATTTGCTTTTGCGCACTCATACATCACCGATGCAGGCTCGAACCATGGAAGCCCAGGCGCCTCAATTGCCGATTAAAATAATAGTGCCGGGCAAAGTCTACCGGCGAGACGAAGATGCTACTCACACTCCGATGTTTCATCAGGTTGAGGGGCTTTTAGTCGACGAAAGAGTTTCCCTATCCCATCTCAAGGGGATACTCCTTTCCTTTGCTCAGCAGATGTTTGGGCAAGACAGAGAGATTCGCCTAAGACCCTCTTTCTTTCCCTTTACAGAGCCCAGTGTTGAAGTCGATATTTCCTGTTTTGCCTGTGGGGGCAGCGGCTGTCGACTCTGTAAAGGCACGGGCTGGATTGAAATTCTAGGAGCCGGCATGGTTCATCCAAATGTTTTGAGGATGAGCGGTTACAACCCCCAAGAAGCCAGCGGCTTGGCTTTTGGTATGGGTGTGGAAAGAATTGCTATGCTTAAATACGGCATCGACGATTTACGCCATCTTTTCCAAAACGACCTGCGCTTTTTACGCCAATTTGAAAATTAGGAGGATTAGCTATGAAAATTTTATACAGTTGGTTAAAAGAATTAGTGCCTGATTTGAAAGCTGATGCTCAAACTGTTGCCACGGCCTTGACTGATGCTGGAGTAGAAGTTGACGGTTTGGTAGAATTGCCCGACCAGGAATATGTAATCGAGCTTGATTTGACTCCAAATAGATCTGACTGTCTATCCATGTGGGGCTTGGCCTACGAAGTGGCAGCTATTTTTGGTTTGAAAGCAGAACTGCCCCAAGACGAAGAACTCCCCATTCTAGTCGATGCAAATAAAATTCAATTGGCAGCGCCTCAGCTCTGCCCCTACTATTTAGGCTTGATTTTAGAGGATGTCAAGATCGGACCTTCCCCTGACTGGTTGGTCAAACGCTTAGAAGCTTTGGGCATGCGAGGCATCAACAATATAGTCGATATTACCAATTATGTTATGTTAGAAACCGGCCAGCCCTTACACGCTTTCGATTACGATTGTTTAGTCGACCATAAGATCGTGGTCAGAGAATCAAAAGAAGATGAAGAGATAATCACCCTGGACAATCAATTGAGAAAACCTGAAGCTGGGACCATCTATATTTGTGACCCGGAAAAGGCCATCGGTATTGGCGGTGTGATGGGTGGGCTGAACAGCGAAACCACTGAACAGACAAAGAATATCTTCTTCGAAGCAGCTTATTTTGACCGTCGTTCCATTAGAAGAACGGCCAAAGCCTTGGATTTACGCAGTGAAGCGGCCCTTCGTTTTGAAAAAGGTGTTGACCCCTCAGGTCTCTACAAAGCTTTGCAACGGGTTTATTATTACAGCCAACTTTTGAAGATTGGTCAGCCGCAAAAAGAGATCCTCTCAGGAAGCACCTATGCACCTCAAGCTGATCGCCAGATTCTCTTGTCAAGAAAGTATTTGGATGAAAGAATCGGCATGAGTTTTAGCGACCAGCAAGTAGAGGAGTCCTTGCAAAATCTCGGGTTTGCCTTAAGCCCAACTGAATCAGGTTGGCAGGTTGGTGTTCCCTCCCGTCGCCAGGATGTCCAAGAAGAAGTGGATTTGACTGAAGAAGTCTCAAGACTTGTTGGCTTGGACCAGCTACCGGCAGTTTTGCCGGAAGGGGCGTCAACCCAAGGCGGCTTGAATAAAGAACAGAAATTATTGCAAAAGGTCCATAGAGTTTTAAATAAAAGAGGCCTCAATGAAGCCTTGAACTATTCTTTTATTTCTAAAAAGGAATTGAAGGATGTTTTTCAAGATGAAAATCATCCTTTGCTGCAGGCGATTCCCTTGAAAAACCCGATGACTGAGGCTCAGGAAATCATGCGGACCAGCTTGTTGCCCGGTTTGTTAAAAAATCTGCGGGATAATCAGAACAGACAGAATTTGGATATAGGTCTTTACGAAATCGGGCGGATTTATCTACCTGAGCAATTACCTTTGAGAGATCTGCCCAGTGAAGAGCTTCACTTAGGTGTAGCCTTGACAGGAAGCAGCCAGGCCTTAGGCTGGCAATTGGCTAAAGAACCATACGATTTTTACCATCTGAAAGGGATTTTAGAAGATCTAATGTCGGTTTTGGGCTGGCCCCTTGCTCTCAAAGAAAAGCAGGATGATCCTCGTTTTCATCCCTATCAATGTGCCGAAATTCTCTTCAATGGTCGAGCTATTGGAATTATGGGAGCCATTCACCCGGATCTAGCCGAGAATTGGGATTTAAATCAAAAAGCTTTCCTGGCCGAGTTGAATCTGGACCTAGTCTTGAAGCTGGCCGATCCCAAGATAAATTACAAACCATTGTCCAGATACCAATCGAGTAAAAGGGATTTGGCTTTGGTGGTTGAAAACAGTATCAGTGCCCAGGCTGTCCTGGCAACCATAAAATTGGCGGCAGGGGATTTATTGGAAAATGTTGAGCTCTTTGATGTCTATAGAGGCAGTCAGATCAAAGCAGGCCATAAGAGTTTAGCCTTTTCTTTGACCTATCGGGCCCAGGACAGAACTTTAACAGATGCTGAAGTAGCCAAGGCTCATAATGAAATTTTGCAATTTTTAAATGATTATTATCAATCAGAATTAAGACAGTAAGAGCAATATAAATTAGCCAGGATTTTCAGGAGGTGGTAAGAAAAATGCAAGAAAAATCACTGCTAACTTTAGAATTCCCCAAGATTAAATCCATGTTGAAGGAGCTGGTCGCTTCGGGCTTAGGTTCGGAAAAAGTGGAGGAGATGAAACCTTCAGTAGATTATAATGCTGTCTGCCAAAGCCAAAAAGAAACGTCTGAGGCTTCTCAGATTTTACAGGCAGGTGCCAATCCTTTGAGTGGTTTACACGATATCAGAGCTGCTTTGACCAGAGCGAGTTTAAACGGAATTTTAACTGGCGAGGATTTTCTTAAAATTGCCTCTTCACTGGCAACTTCTGAGCGTTTACGCAAACTGCTGGAGGAAAGCGATGGAATTTATCCTCAGCTGGTTGAGCTAGGCATCAGATTGAGCAGCCACCGCAAATTAGAAAATGATATTCTCCTAGTCATCGACGATAATGGGGAAGTCAAAGACAATGCTTCTCCTGTTTTGAGGCGCTTGCGCATCAATATCAGGCAGACCCAACACAATATGAAAAACCGCATGGATAGCCTGATCAGAAACCCCAATATCCAAAGACATTTGCAAGACAATATTATTACCATCAGAAACGATCGCTATGTTGTTCCGGTCAGACTTGAAAGTAAAAGTGCCATTCCCGGCATTGTCCACGATACCTCCAACAGTGGAGCGACTTTGTTCGTTGAGCCCATGGCTCTAGTCGATATGAACAATGAACTGAAACAGCTGCACTCTCAGGAGAGAGAAGAGGTAATGAGGATTTTTCGCGAGCTCAGCGAAAAAATAGCTTTGGATTATCCTGCCTTGAGACAAACCGTCGATGCTTTGGCTGAGTTTGATTTTATCTTTGCCAGAGCTAAATTGTCCCACTCAATGGATGCTGTTGAACCGGAAATTTCTGTCAATGGTAGAATCAAGCTGTGGCAAGCCAGACATCCTCTGCTCAAAGGGGAGGTCGTGCCTATCGACATTCATTTAGGAGACAACTTTAATATTCTTTTGATTACCGGTCCTAATACAGGGGGTAAAACAGTCAGTTTAAAAACTGTAGGATTACTCAATCTGATGGGTCAATGCGGCTTACACATACCCGCGTTGCCGGGCAGTAAAATTGGGGTTTTTACGAAAATCCTGGCAGATATTGGTGATGAGCAGAGTATCGAGCAGAGTTTATCCACCTTTTCATCCCATATGACCAATATTGTCAAGATCATGGACATAGCCGATGAGCAATCCTTGGTTTTATTGGATGAATTAGGTGCAGGTACTGATCCCACTGAAGGAGCGGCATTAGCCATGGCTTTGCTGGAAGAGCTGTTGAGTTTGGGCTCGCGAGTGGTGGCCACAACCCATTACAGTGAGCTGAAAGTCTTTGCCTATTATAACGAAGGTGTGGAAAATGCCAGTGTAGAATTCGATGTGGATACTCTGCAACCCACCTATCATTTGATGATCGGCATCCCCGGGCGCAGCAATGCTCTGGAAATTGCCGGACGTTTGGGTTTAAGAAAAGAGATTTTAACTTTGGCTCAGAGCAAACTCGGGCAAGATCAATTTGAAATTGACGATATGTTGTCTCTCCTAGAGGAAAACTTAAAGACCAGTCGCAGAGAAAGAGCCGAAGCCGATGAAATTCTGGCTCGAGCTAAAAGAGAAGCCGAAGAGATCAAGGCATCATCCTCTCTCTCCGAACAAAAAGCTAAGGACAGATATCTAAAGGCCCAATCAGAGGCTTTGGGCATCCTCAAGGAAGCCAGATTACAATCGGACAAGTTGATCAAAGATCTGAGGGCGATGAGACGTAATCTCAGCGACAGAGAACTGATGGAGATCACTCAAAAAAGCAGAGGTACTTTATCAGAACTTTCGGGTAAGTTGAGCGAATTGGACCAAGGCTTAGATTTGGACCAGGGTCAAAGCTTGAAGAAGGTAAAAATTGGACAGAGTGTTTTTTGGCAGCAGTATAAAATAGATGCCGTGGTTTTGGAAGAAGCCGACTCAAAAGGTGAAGTCATGATCCAGGCAGGGCTGATGAAGGTCTCGGTGCCGATTAAAGAGCTGAGAAAAGGTAAAGAAGAAAAGCCCAAGGTAGATCTGGTTAAAAGAAGCCAAACCTTCCAGAACCCTCTCCATAGCAGGGGGCCGGGCGGTCAAACTCAATTGGATCTGCGGGGGCAAAATCTAGCCGAAGCAATTTTAAACACTGATAAGTTCATTGACGATGCTTTTCTAGCCCAAATCAACAAGGTCTGGATTATTCACGGTAAAGGTACCGGTGTTTTGCGCAACGGAATCAGAGAACATTTAAACGATCACAGGCAAGTCAAGAGCTTTGTTTTTGCTCCTTTCAACGAAGGTGGCGACGGGGTTACTGTTGTCGAATTGAAATAGCTGAGTTCACATTTAAATGATCAGAGGCAAGTCAAGAGTTTTGTTTTTGTTCCTTTCGATGAAGTGTGTTACCATTGTTGAATTGAAATAGCTGAGCCCACATTTAAAGGATCGCAGGCAAGTCAAGGGCTATGTTTCTGCTCCTTTCGATGAAGTGTGTTACCATTGTCGAATTGAAATAGCTCAGCCCACATTTAAATGATCAGAGGCAAGCCAAGAATTTTGTCTTTGCTTCTTTCGATGAAGTGTGTTACCATTGTCGAATTGAAATAGCTCAGCCAACATTTAAAGGATCGCAGGCAGGTCAAGAGCTTTGTTTTTGCTCCTTGCAATGAAGGGCCTTACCGTTTTCGAATTTTAACTTGTAATTAACAATTAGGTGTACTTAGGCGCAATTTTAAAAAAGCATTGACAGAAGAGTAAATAAAGCATATCATCGTGAGGTTGTGCAGTTTTAGCACTACCTCACGATTTTTTAACTTGAAGTTTATTCAGAGTCCAAAGTAAGGACAGAAAGAGATATTTATGACAATAAAGAGTTTTCAAGATTTACCCATTTCCCCTGAACTGATTAAGGCAGTGGAAGAAATTGGCTATTTGGAGCCAACCCCAATCCAAAAACAGGCGATTCCCCTAATTGTAGAGGGTTTGGATATTACAGGTCAGAGCCAGACCGGAAGCGGTAAAACGGCTTCCTTCGCTTTGCCGGCTCTCGATTTTATTGATTACGAAAAACCTGCAAATGAAACCCAGGTTTTGGTCTTGTGTCCGACCAGAGAACTTGTCTTACAAAGTGCCGGCGAACTGAAGAAGTTTGCTAAATACAAGAATAATATTCATATAGTGACTATTTTTGGCGGCGACTCCTACGAAAGGCAGTTTAGACAATTGCGCCAAGGCTGTCAGATCATCATCGGGACACCCGGTCGTATCATGGATCACATGGATAGAAAGACCTTAGATTTGAGTAATTTGCGCATGCTCGTCCTGGATGAAGCTGATGAGATGCTCAACATGGGCTTTCGTGAAGATCTGGAGCGAATCTTAATTGACGTACCGAAAGTCAGACAGACCCTGATGTTTTCTGCCACCATGCCCTTGGAAATACTCGAGCTTTCAATTAAATACCAAAAAGACCCTCAGATGGTGCGAATTGATCAAAGGCAGATGACGGTTTCGACCTTGGAACAATTCTATTATGAAACACCTCGAGGAAGAAAAAAGGATGCGGTTGTGGGGCTGTTGGCCTATTCCCAGCCCAATCGAGCCATGATTTTTTGTAATACTAAAAAAATGGTGGATGAGTTGGTGGTTGAACTATCGGATTTAGGTTTTCCGGTTCAAGGAATCCATGGTGATTTACGTCAAAATCAAAGGACTCAAATTATGGAGCAATTTCGAACTGGAAAGTTTTCCATCTTGGTGGCTACAGATGTGGCAGCGCGAGGCATTGATGTTGATGATGTAGAGATCGTTATAAATTTCGATTTGCCTTATGACGAAGAATATTATGTGCATCGAATTGGTCGAACTGCCAGAGCCGGTAAAAAAGGTCAATCCTTTACCCTGGTTCAAGGAAAGGGCCAAGTCACCAAGCTGCGCCAGATCATGCGCTACACCAAAAGCAAGATTGAAGCTAAATCCTTGCCCACTCTCCAAGAGATTAAAGAAAATCAGAAGCTACAGAGATTGAAAAGGATTGAAGAAGTTTTGGATCAGGAAGAATTCAAAGAGGCGGAGCCAGGAATCAAAAAAATCCTGGAAGAAAGCCAGATTGAGCTTGATCGGCTGGCTGCAGCCCTCTACCATCTGCATTTTGGTTTAGATGAGAAATTGGAGAGTCTGGCAGGTTTAAACTTACCCTATTCATCTTCAGAACCTTCAGGAAGAAGGCCGGAAAAATCATTTAAAGGAAAAAGACACAAGCTCAGTAAAAAGAAAAAGTACGCTTTGAATGATCGGGATAAAGCAGTGATCAAAATCAGTATTGGTCGAAGCGATAAAGTTTCAGTGGGGCAGATTCTCAGTGCCGTTTCTTCGGGTAGTGGAGTCCCAGGAAAACTCATCGGAGCCATTACCATTCAGAAAACCTATAGTTTGGTCGATGTGCCCAAGGAGTATAAAAAGACTATAATTAAAAAGCTCAACAACACAACCATCAAAGGTAAAAGAGTGAAGGTTTTATAGAACTTATATTTTTGTCAGTGAAATCCCAGAATGTTTTAAAAGACAATTAAAGAAAATCTGATGATTATCAGGAAAATCTTGCATGTGCTAAAAAATAGGCGTATAATAAACTTGTTTGAAGATAAAAAGGAGGGATGCTAGATGAAGAAAATGTCAGATAGATTTAAGCGTTCTGAGAGAAATAAAAAAGCAAATCAAAAGCATCGCTCTTTGGTTATTTTACTGGCCGGTCTTTTGTTCTTCGGTTCGGTCCTGGCGACGATTGGAATCTATTCTTATTTAAATCCTGAGAGCAATATCTTGTCCTGGTTTAAACAAAAAGATGAAGATCAGCCCAATGATAAACTGCCAGTTCTCAAGGAACGTTTCAATCTTTTGGTTTTAGGTGTGGATGAAAGGGTAGACGATTTGGGGCGCAGCGATACCATGCTGCTTTTTTCTCTGCCTTCAGATGATCAAACTCCTCTTCTGATCTCCATTCCTCGAGATGCGATGATCTATAATGAAACCTGGCAAAATTTTGATCGTATTAACAATGTGTTTCCCCTGGATGGAATTAAGGGCTCAGTCAATGCTGTTGAAGAATTGCTGGGGCTTCCCGTTCATGGCTATCTTAAATTGAATATTGAGGGCTTTGTCGATTTAGTCGACATTATGGGTGGCGTCCGCTTGGACGTGGAAGAACAGATGGACTATGAGGATCCCTATCAAGATCTCTATATCCATATTATGCCTGGAGAGCAATTGCTGGACGGCAAGACTTCCATGGAATACGTGCGCTATCGAGCCGATGGAGACGGAGATATCGGACGTATAGTCAGACAACAAAAGTTTTTAGAAGCTGCTATGGAGCAAGCTCTCAGCCTGCAGAACATCACCCGCATACCCAGTATGATCAAGCAGGGTCTCTCCATGGTGGAAACGGATTTGAGCTTAAATCGTTTATTGACTTTAGCTAACACCGTGATCAAAGGCGAAAAGAAATCCTTTCTGTCCTACACTTTACCCGGAGAAGGGCTCTATTATCAGGATGCTTCTTTGTATATGCTGGATTTAGAGGAGATGTACACAAACCTGGCAGATTTGCTCTTGACTGCTCAAGATAAGGAAAAATACCTGGATCTGCTGCAGCAGCCCTGGATTCAACATTATAAAGAAATTTATGCAGACTCCTTGGCTTGGGCTTCCCGAGTTTGGGAGGAAACAGGGATGTGGCTTTCTCAAAGTGAATATCAGTATTGGCTGAACAGTCAAATCCCGCCTGAGGAAGAGATTCCCGATCAAGGTGAAGAAGGGGAAGATGATGAAATCGAACCGGGCGAGGAATTAGATCCTGAAGAAGGAGAGTTGGAACCTGATCAAGAGCTTGGTGAAGATCAACCTGAAACCGAAGTTGATGAGCCTGAAACTGAAGACGAAGGGGAAGAAGTTCCCGTTACACCATAAAAAAACACCCTAGTATCTAAATTTCAAGATACTAGGGTGTGTTTTTTTAGCGGGTTATGATATCGACTTCAAGTGCTTCCTGACCTTTTATTTCGATAATCAAGCGATGGGGCAAGCAAACAGCCAGATCGCCGTTTTTGCTGAGCCAGCCTACTCTGACATCTATTTGCTCTCGACAATTGGCCTCTTTGACCCGGATTCTATTTGGTTCAACTTCAATGATATTGTAAAACTCTGAATCCTTACCGTAAAAAAGGGTAAATTCATAGCTTTCCTTGACTTTGTCCAAGCGAATTGTTTCGACTATCCTGTTCTCTTGTCGGATCACCGCAATCAATTCTTGATCCTTTTGAAAATAGCGTTTAATCGGATAGATTGTCGATAAAAGCAAAAGACCAAAGATCAAGATCAGGATAAACCAGTCGCCTTTTTTAAGTTTAAAGGTCAACATGGTTTTTGATCGCTTCGATAAAAGCCTCGATATAGTCTTGCCCTTTGATGTTTTCAGGTAAGCTCCCTTGAATCATCACCTCTGAGCCTCCGCCTTTTCCACCCAGCTCTGTTTTAAACTTTTGATAAATTTTATTCAATTTCAGATCAAGGTCGGCAGAACGGGCAAAGAGAAACTTTTCATCCGTTTCGGCATTGACTAAGAGAACCAGTATATTTTCTGTTTTGAGCAGATTGATTGCTAGCTTGCGCAATCCGGATAGATCTCTTTTTTCATCAAAAGAGCCTTTGACTATTTTAATTCCATTCCAGATTTCAGCTTCTTTTAAAATTTTCTCGCTTTCAAATTCTGTCAGACGGCTATCGCTCTCCACAAACCTGCGCTCTGTTTCTTTGAGCTTTTCCTGGAGCCGCTGCACAGAATCGGCTAGCTCTTTATCTTTGACAGAAAAATCATTGGCTAAATCTAGAACCATCTCATTTTTCCAGCGATAATCCTGCAAAGCTCTTTGTCCGCAGAAAAATTCAACCCTGGTCACACCTTTTGATCTTTCCCAGCGGCGAATTTTGACCATGCCTATTTCACCGGTAAAATTAGGGTGAGTTCCTCCGCAAGGCACCCAATCGTAATCTTTCATTTCCACGATTCTGATATTTTTATCCACTTGAGGTTGTTTGCGCAAAGGCATTTTTTCTAAATCTTCAGGTGCTACCCAATGTTTGATGATGGGCCGATTGTCCCAGATAATCTGATTGACCGTATCTTCAACTTTGACAATTGTTTCATTGTCGATGGACTCCATGTCTAAATCTATGGTCAGATTGTCCTCGGTCAAATGAAAGCCAATGGTGGTGGCTTGGCAAAAAGTCCAGAAGGCTTCTGATAAAAGATGTTGTCCCGCATGCTGTTGCATGAAATCGAAACGCCTGGGCCAATCGATTTTACAATTCAACTCTGCTTCTGTGGGCACAGCCCTAGTCAGATGCCAAATATCATCACCTTCTTCAAAGACATCGAGCACTTCTAAATCGCCAATATAGCCTTTGTCATGGGGTTGTCCCCCCGAGGTGGGGTAGAAGGCAGTTTCTTTCAGTTTTAAAGCGAAGCAGTTTTTGCCCCAGGGTTTAGCCTCGATTAAGCTGGTGCTAAACTCTTGCAAATAGGGGTCTTGATAATAGAGACGGTCTTCCATAAAATCACCTTTTCTTTTCTTACTTGTCATTATACTGCTTTTGGATAATAAAATAAAGGTCTGAAAGATAAATCTTCTTCTTGGCCGGAGAAGGAATTAGGGAAATAATTAGAGAATAGAAATAAGTGTGTTCAAATAATTTTTGGACAAGATTAATATCAGGAGGAGATGTATATGGTTACAGCAATTCGTGGTGGTAAAGTTTATACCATCACTGACGGGATTTTAGAAAACGGTATCGTTCTGATTGAAGACGGTAAAATCAAAGCTGTCGGAACCGATCTGGAAATTCCCGAAGGAGCCAAGGTTATTGACGCAACTGATAAAATTGTTATGCCAGGCCTTATCGATTCTCATTCCCATCTTTCCTTGTTTGGCGACCCCAATCTTCCAGCCACCATGGACGGCAATGAGGTTACCCATTTTAACACTGCCCAATTAAGAGGCAGCGATGCTCTCAATCCTCAAGATCCGGCAATTCCGGTGGTAGTAAGCGCTGGTGTCACTACTGTTTACACAGGTCCCGGTTCAGCTAATATTATCGGCGGTACAGGCTTTGCCATGAAATTAAGAGGTAAAACTGCTGATGAAATGATCATCCCCGGAACAGAGGGTATGAAATTTGCTTTAGGTGAGAACCCCAAGAGAGTTTATGGCCAAATGAAAAAGACCTTCCCCGGCACCCGTATGGGTAACGCTGCAGCGTTTAGGGAGTCAATGGTAGCCGGTCAAAACTATTTGAACAAAATAGCTCGAGCTGAAGAAGAAGGCAAACCATTGCCCGATCGTGATTTAAAATTAGAAGCTATCGGTCGTGTCTTAAAAGGTGAATTAAAAGCTCGTATCCACGCTCATCGTGCCGATGATATCTTAACTGCTATTCGCTTGGCCGAAGAGTTCAATCTCAAATATATTATTGAACACTGCACCGAAGGTTATATGATTGCTGACGTTTTAGCTGAGAAAAAAGTCGAAGCTACTGTAGGCCCCTTACTGATGGGTCATAGCAAACACGAATTATGGAATGTATCCTTAGCAACACCTGGAATTTTAGCTAAAGCCGGTGTCAAAGTTGCAATTCAAGCTGATACATCTGCCGACACAAAATACTTGCCCATCCATGTGGGTATCGCTATGCGTGAAGGTCTGTCAGAAGAAGACGCATTCCGTGGCGTAACCATCGTTGCTGCCGAGATTTTAGGTATTGACCATCTGGTCGGTTCTTTAGAAGTCGGAAAAGATGCAGACATTGCTATCTTCGACGGTCATCCCTTTAGCAATATGACCCATTGCGACTTAGTCTTAATCGACGGCGAAGTAATATTTGAGCGCAAATAATCGAAAACTCTGATTAGAAGAAGAGCATATATGCTTTAAACCAATAAAGCATATATGCTCTTTGCTTTAACTTTACAAAAAATCAAACCCTCCTTATAATGGTTATAGTTGATTGTAAGGAGAGCTTGAAAATGAAAGATGGAATCCGCATCATCCAGATGAATATAGATGAAAACTCCAATCAAAGTGAAGAGGTACGTTTGACTCAAATGACCAAGGCTGCCGGTTGAGCAGCTAAACTGGATCCGAAGATCCTGGCGCAAGTTTTGCGCTCTTTACCTAAACCCAAGGATCCCAATCTCTTGGTCGGTCTGGACACATCAGACGATGCTGCAGTTTATAAATTGAATGACCGGCAAGCGGTAATTCAAACTGTGGATTTCTTTCCACCCATGATAGATGACCCCTATCTCTTTGGCCAAGTAGCTGCTGCTAACTCCCTCTCCGATGTCTATGCCATGGGAGGCAAGCCTATCCTAGCTCTTAATTTAGTCTGTTTTCCTAACACTCTGTCTGCAGAAGTCTTGGAGCAAATCTTAAAAGGCGGCAGTGACAAAGTCTTGGAAGCCGGAGCTTCCACTGTGGGAGGCCATTCGGTTGAAGATGAGGAGCCTAAGTATGGATTGGCCGTGACCGGCTTGATTCATCCTGAGCAGATTTGGGCTAATCGAGGAGCCCAAGTAGGGGATGTCTTAATTTTGACTAAACCCCTAGGAACTGGTATCATCAGTACGGCTATAAAAGCCGATTTATTAGAAGAAGAAATCGCCATGGAGGCCGTCGATTGGATGCGTCTGTTGAACAAATATGCCGCTGAAGCTGCTCAAAATTATGAAATTTCAGCAGTAACCGATGTTACCGGTTTTGCTTTACTGGGACATTTAGCTGAAATGGTGGTGGGCAGCGAGGTTGATGCCCTTTTAAACACAGCTGAAATTCCTGTCATGGCAGGGGCCCAAGATATGGCCGAAATGGGTATTATACCCGGAGGTGCCTATCGCAATAAGACTAATGTTGAAAACATTTTGGTTTATCGCAACCAAGAGATACCCCTTTGGCTGCAAGATATTTTAGTCGATCCTCAAACTTCAGGCGGTTTGCTGATGGCTCTGTCCCAAGAGCAATGGCAGGGATTAAAAAAGGATTACCAGGAAAAAGGCGTTTTCTTTGCTGAAATAGGCCAGATTCAAAAGGGGAGCGGCCGGATCATTTTAGACTAGGAGTTATTTATATGGCAGAAATCTTAATTGAAACCTGTTGTGCATCCTTAGAAGATGCCTTGATTTCAGCCGAGGTGGGAATCAAGAGAATAGAATTGAATAGCGCCTTACCTTTGGGAGGGCTCAGTCCTTCAGTCTCTTTGTTGGAGGAGATCAAGACTAAGACTGATTTAGAGGTCATGGTCATGTTGCGTCCCCGAGAAGGTGGCATGTGCTATAGCGATTATGAATTTAAACAAATGCTCCTTGACCTGCCCAAGTTTCTGCAAGCGGGAGCTGACGGAATCGTCTTCGGTATTCTGACCCCAGAAGCAACTATCGATCTCGAGAGAACTGAGCAGATTTTGAATCAGCTGGAGGGCCGAGCTGCAGTCTTTCATCGAGCTTTTGATCTCTTGCCAAATCAAGAAGAGGGTTTGCATACTTTGATTGAATTAGGCTTTGAGCGGATATTGACCAGTGGTGGCAGAAGCACAGTGCCCCAAGGCAAAGAGGCCTTGGTGCGATTGCACCAGTTGGCTCAGGATAGAATAACCATCCTGCCGGGTGGAGGCTTAAGATCTCACAATTTGCTCGCGTTTTTAAAGAATACCCAGTTTAAAGAAGTACATTATACCCCCAGATTGCCCCAATATGACCTTTCAGCCTCATTCAACAGAGAAATCAATTTTGGCTTGGCGGGCCTTGATGAAACCCAGATTATCGGAAAAATCGATAAAGAAACTTTGAATAACTCAATCCGTCAATTAAGCTACTTCTAGTTTCAGAATGTTTTTAAAACAGACAAGGCTATAAAGAAGGATTTCACGAATGTAAAATCGAACTTATTAGTGCTATAGAATTGAAACATATTTTTGGCTGAAAAGAATATCAGTTGCATGAACCAATCGGGAGAGCTTGCTTTCAAGGCAACACCGAAGGAGCAACGCCGAGATGCCAAACCTCGACGAAAACTCTCAGGTAAAAAGGACCGATTGTGGGACAACACTCTGGAGAGTTCTCCAGAACACCGATGGGGTAAATTCGGTTGGGCGACCGAACAATCTCTCAGGTTAAGGGACAGAGAAAAGGGCATATGTACCCTCTTTCTCTTTTTTTTTAATAGGTGGTTTATGAAAAAAGTTCTAATCATCACTAACAATCCAAAAGTCAGAGAGCTGGATGGCGCTCTTTATTTTGAAGAGAGCCTGATGGACATTTTGAGACGAGTGCGAGATTATGTGCACAAAGGACATGTGCTAATATCTCACCCTCTGGCAGGCAGCGTCAAACCCAATGAGACTCCTTATAAATCGGTTATCTTAGAAATAGAACCCGATGCCGGGGTCGATGAGAAAAGTCTGCACATCATAGAAGGAAGTATTGAGCTCTCTGTCAAATTACTAAAGGATAGGCCTCTGCCTAGCAGAGCTTTTCAATTCAGCGACGATTATGCTTTAATCGATTTTTCGTTGATTGAGAGCGGCTTGCAGAGTTTATCGCATTTATAGAATTCTAAGGAGGTCCCTCATGGCTAATTATCAGCATGATTTGGTTATCATCGGTGGCGGCCCCGGTGGCTTAGCAGCTGCTATTTATGGTGCCCGTTCCAAGATTTCTACGGTTGTCATTGAGAAAGCCAGTCCCGGTGGTCAAATCGCAACAACAGCAGAATGGGAAAATTATCCCGGTACCCCCAGCACCAGCGGCCCTGAAGAAATGAAGGGTTGGGTCAAACACGCCGAAAAATTTGGCGCTGAGTTCGTCAAAGACGAAGTAGTCAACATCATCGATCAAGGTGAAACTAAGCTGGTTGTCGGCAAGAACAACACTTTTGAAGCAAAAGTAGTCATCGTTTCCGTCGGTGCTGAGCCCAGAGTTTTGGGTGTCCCCGGTGAATACGAATTGAGAGGAAAAGGCGTTAGCTATTGTGCTACTTGTGACGCTGATTTCTTTGAAGAACTGGACGTAGTGGTAGTCGGCTCCGGCGACCAAGCCATCGAAGAAGGCATGTATATTACAAAATTTGCCGAGACAGTAACCGTCATCGTTTTACACGAAGAAGGCACTCTCGATTGCACCCCAGTTTTAAAAGAAAGAGCATTTTCTAACCCTAAGATGAAATGGGTCTGGAATTCCACAGTCAACGCTATTAAAGGCGACGGAATTGTTGAAGAAGTAGAACTTCGCAACATTAAAACCGGCGAACTCTCCACTATCGAAGCCAACGGAATCTTCTTCTTTGTTGGTATGATTCCTCAAACTGATTGGCTCAAGGGAATTATCGACATGGACGACCGTGGCTACATCATTGCCAACGAACTCTGCGAAACAAATGTAGATGGTATCTACGCTGTTGGTGACGCTCGTCAAAAATTCTTGCGTCAAGTCGTCACTGCCGCAGCAGACGGAGCTATTGCAGCAACGGCAGCCGAAAAATTCATCCATGAAGAAGAAGGCTTCAAGGACATGGTCATCAATCAAAAGGTGCCTGTTATCGTTTCCTTCTGGAACCCGACCAAGCCTGAAACCATGGATTTAAACACTCAGCTGGAAGCAGCCTTAGAGCAATTTGGCGATAAAATCAAATTTGTTAAAATTGATACCTATCGCAACTTGCGCATCTCACGTAAATGTGAAGTAAAAGACATCCCAACTGTAGTCTTTTACAAAGATGGTCAGATTGTTGATCGACTCGATTTGAAAGTAGAAGTAGATCAAGTTGTAGAAAAAATCAAAGGCCTACTATAATTTGCGGTGTAAGTTCCACCGGTTTTAACCGATGGGAGTTCCCATAAAAAGCTAATCAAAGGAGGTGTAGTAGATGATGATTGAATTAAACAAAGACAATTATGATGCTGAAGTTAAAGAAGTACAAGGTGCAGTAGTCGTCGACTTCTGGAGTCCTAAATGTGATCCTTGTATGGCATTGCTTCCTTTTGTGGAAAAATTAGCCGAAGAGCTCGAAGGAAAAGTCAAGTTTTGTAAAGTGAATTCTATGCAAAACCGTCGTCTTTCCATTAAAGAAAAGGTGTTGGGTTTACCCACCATTTTGTTCTATAAAGACGGAGAAAAAGTAGCAGAATTGACCAAAGAAGATGCAACAGAGGAGAATATTAAAGCCGAAATTGCAAAACTTTAATGGTGTTTCATTTATGCCTAAGGCATAAAATATCAGGAGGTGAACCAAATGCGGTTAGAACTGGGTTATATCCATATTAAAGATGTTCAGTTTGGCGAAGCCACCAAATTAGACAATGGTACACTGTTTGTCAACAAAGCTGAAATGATTGAAGCTTTAGGCAAAGACGAGCGTATCGCCAGCATTGACATCGAGATCGTTCATCCGGGTGATTCGGTTCGAATTATCCCTGTGAAAGATGTAATTGAGCCTAGGGTTAAAGTTGCCGGTCCTGGTAATGTCTTTCCGGGCATGCTGGGAAAAGTAGATATGGTGGGCGAAGGCCGCACCCATGTTTTACAAGGTATGGCAGTAGTAACCACAGGTAAAATCGTTGGTTTCCAAGAAGGAATCATCGATATGAGCGGGCCGGGAGCCGAATACACTCCTTTCTCCTCATTGCACAACGTAGTCGTTATCGTAGAACCTAAAGATGGAGTCTTACAGCACGACCACGAAGCAGCCGTCAGAATAATTGGTTTCAAAGCAGCAGCTTATTTAGCTGAAGCCGGAAGAGATGCCAAAGTTGACGAAGAGAAAGTGTATGAGCATCTGCCCATTCACAAATCTGCAGAGAAGTATGCTGATCTGCCCAAAGTCGTTTATGTTTACATGCTGCAAACACAAGGTCTCTTACATGACACCTATGTTTATGGCGTCGATGCAAAACAAATTTTGCCCACATTGATTTCCCCCACGGAAGTCTTTGACGGTGCTATTGTCAGTGGTAACTGCGTATCTGCTTGCGATAAGAACCCCACATTAGTTCATTGCAACAGCCCTGTCATCACTGAATTGTTAGAGCGTCACGGTGTTGACTACAACTTCATCGGAGTCGTCATCACCAACGAAAACGTCACCCTCATCGATAAAGAGCGTTCCTCCAACTATGTGGCTAAATTAGTCGAAATGTTGGGTGCAGATGCTATTATCGTATCTGAAGAAGGTTTCGGTAACCCCGATGCTGACCTCATGATGAACTGCATTAAAAACGAAAAGAAAGGCGTTAAAACCGTTCTTTTAACCGACGAATATGCAGGTCGTGACGGTGGCTCTCAATCATTGGCAGATGCCAATCCCTTGGCAGATGCAGTTATTACCAACGGTAATGCAAACGAAGTAATTGTTCTTCCACCCATGGATAAAGTTATCGGACATCCGGAAGTGGCCAATGTCATCGCCGGTGCCTGGTTTGGTTCCTTGAGAGAAGACGGTTCAATCGAAACAGAAATTCAAGCGATTACCGGTGCAACTAACGAATTGGGCTATCATAAATTAACAGCCAAAGAAATATAAAATAATAAAAACCTTAAAACGAAAGGAGTTACGCTCATGTTGACAAATAAAAAGCTAGTCATTCTTGGCGATCGCGACGGCATTCCCGGCGGCGCTATTGAAACGGCTATAGCAACAACAGGGGCAGAAGTCGTATTTTCTACGACTGAATGCTTTGTCTGAACCGCGGCAGGTGCCATGGACTTAGAAAATCAAGCTCGGATTAAAACTTTAGCTGAGGAACTCGGTGCTGAGAATCTTTTAGTTATTCTCGGTGGCGCTGAAGCTGAAGCAGCTGGTTTAGCAGCAGAAACTGTTTCTGCCGGTGATCCGACTTTTGCAGGTCCATTGGCTGGAGTCTCGTTGGGACTCTCCGTATATCATATTGTTGAAGATGAAATCAAATCTCTATGCGATGCCGCTGTTTATGAAGAACAAATTGGCATGATGGAAATGGTACTGGACGTGGACGCCATTAAAGAAGAAGTCAGTTCCATCCGTGAACAATATTCGAAATTTTAAATTTGGCCGACCACTTCCAATCAAGGAGGGAACACTATGAAAAAGATTCGTGTGGTCCACTATGTCAACCAATTCTACGGCCAAATTGGCGGCGAGGATAAGGCTGATATAGCACCCATTTTGAAAGAAGGATTCGTTGGTCCCGGTATGCAGATCAACAATCTGTTGAAAGACCGTGGCGAAGTGGTTGCAACCGTTATTTGCGGTGACAACTATTTCAACGAAAATGTGGAAGAAGCTACCAATACCGTGCTCGAGATGATCGGTCAACATAAACCCGATATCCTTGTAGCGGGTCCTGCCTTTAACGCAGGTCGTTACGGTATGGCTTGTGGTGCAGTCTGTAAAGCAGTTGAAGAGGAATTTGGAATTCCCACACTGACAGGCATGTACATCGAAAGCCCCGGTGTTGATAGTTACAGAAAATATACCTATGTTGTGGAAACAGCAAATTCTGCAGTTGGAATGAGAAAAGCATTGCCTGCTATGGTCGATTTATTGATCAAATTAGTAGACGGTGTAGAACTTGGAACACCTGAAGAAGAAGGCTATATAGCTCGTGGCGTGCGCCGTAATTATTTCCATAGCGAAAGAGGGGCAAAACGTGCTGTTGATATGTTGATTAAAAAAATCAATGATCAGCCTTTCGTAACAGAATATCCCATGCCCACTTTTGATAGAGTTGCTCCCGAAGCACCTATTCTCGATATGACAAAAGCTACAGTTGCTCTCGTCACCTCCGGAGGAATTGTTCCTAAAGGTAATCCCGATCATATCGAATCGTCATCAGCTACCAAATATGGTCGCTACGATCTCGAAGGTGTCGAAGATTTAACCGAAGCAACCTATGAAACTGCTCATGGTGGCTATGACCCTGTCTATGCTAATTTAGATTCTGACAGAGTCTTGCCGGTTGATGTTTTAAGAGATTTAGAAAAAGAAGGTAAAATCGGTAAACTCTACCGTTACTTCTATTCAACAGTAGGTAATGGCACAAGCGTTGCAAACTCCGTAAAATTTGCTGAAGCCATCGGCAAAGAGTTGGTAGAAAATGGCGTCGACGCCGTAATCTTAACCAGCACCTGAGGCACTTGCACACGTTGCGGTGCAACGATGGTTAAAGAAATTGAAAGAGCCGGACTGCCTGTGGTACATATGTGCACAGTGGTACCGATCTCAATGACAGTAGGAGCCAACAGAATCGTTCCTACAGTTGCTATTCCTCATCCATTGGGAAATCCCAATTTGAGTCCTCAAGATGAAAAGCAAGTACGGCGCGAATTAGTAGTGCGCGCATTGAAAGCTCTTGAGACCGAAGTTCAAGATCAAACTGTTTTTGAAAAATAGTTTAAACTAATCGGCCCCAAGCTTTTGTAGGAGCCTTGTGGCTTTTTAGCCCATAGACTGCCCTATAATAGCTTGGGGTCTTATTATTGGATTATTTGGAGGTATGAAAAAAGTGAATTATCCCGTAATTAAAGGAACGGCTTATGCCTTGATTCACACACCAACCCTTTTGGTTCATATGGGAACCACTCAGACGGTTGAACGCCAAGCTCACCCCGATTCCGAGTATTTAAAATTAGTACCTGAGCGTCTGCGCTCCTTTGAAGATACTGTAAATTATGCTCCCAATCAGGTTTATATTGGCAACAACCATCCTTCATCCTTAAAAGATGTACCCATGCCCTGGTGGCAAAATTCTCTGGAAAATGCTGAGCGCGATGGCAAATACGGCGAAATCATGCCCGAAGATGAGTTCTTAGGCCTGGTCAAAATCGTTGACTCCTTCGACTTAGTTCTTTTAGAAGAGAGCTTCTTAGAAGAAATCAAACCTAAATTAGCTGAACATCCCTTGTTCGACGAAAACGATTTAAAGCGTTTAGGTAAAGGCACTGCTTTAAGCGAAGTTGAAAATCAAATCAAGAACAATAAAGCTGAAGCTCTTTACATCGGTGAAAAAGTTGTTGGCTGCGTCAAGAGAGCTCATGAGACAGATCAATCTTTGACCGCCCATATTATGACAGAAAACCTGGTTGCCAAAGCATCCGGAACTCTGGCCTTCAAACATTTAATCGTTAAAAACGACCTCGATGTCAAAGATGTTGAGTATATTATCGAATGTTCAGAAGAAGCTTGTGGCGATATGAACCAAAGAGGCGGCGGCAACTTTGCTAAAGC
>LSQX01008739.1_pt1 | contig 41418 bp, 29 predicted proteins | sample 654561 | NCBI WGS metagenome assembly LSQX01 (sample SAMN04489861, study PRJNA283612) | anaerobic digester metagenome | isolation source: 4 biogas reactors fed with cattle manure at either 37C or 55C with and... | place: Denmark: Kongens Lyngby | collected 2014 | reverse complement strand
CTCTGAACGCCCCATTTTCGCCCCATTTTTCGCCGTCCAAAACGGGACAACATCTGTCTCGCTACGGGACAGCATTTGGCCGAATTTCAAAAAAATGCAAAATAATGTTCAATAATTTCAAGGGTTTATGCAGTGCACATATGTGCACTGACATTTTCTCCCGCGCATCGAACTGCGCCCCAGGTGGTTTTTTTGCATGCCGTGAAACATCCCGGTGTAGGGGTGCCCCTTGCGGGTTTTTTATGCATCCCAATGCCGTGCAATATCCCGCGTTGCCGTGGTGCCCCTTGCGGGTACCCACGTCCCCGTTCCTGGCCAGAGAAAACGCCCCTTGTCAAAGACCGCCGCGCACCCCATTTCGCGGCAAGGAAGATGCCATTGTAGCACATTCAAACCCCCGCGCTCAACAAACCGCCCTGCGTCTCCACGCAGCATCCCACCGGTCCCACTGGTCCCACTGGTCCTACCGATCCTACGTTTCCCGCCGCGCCGCACGCCGCCCAACATCCCGTTGCAGGGCGCGTACAAAGCGCATTTTCGCCTTGTTGCGACTATAATATTACAATATACTTGGTGAAATGAATTCGCTCGCCACAGATACCCCACAAGTCCTCATTGTCGACGATGAGGAAATGATCCGCGTCCTGCTCACCCGTGCGCTGCAGGTCGACAACATCGCTGCCACGTGTGCCTCCAACTACAAAGACGCGCTGGCCGCCCTCAAAACATCCATCCCCGATCTGCTCATCGTCGACAAAAACCTGCCGGACGGCTCGGGCCTCGACGTCATCGACGCCTCGCGCACCATGGGGTTTGACGGCGAGGTCATTTTGATCACGGGCTACTCCGACACCGAATCTGCCATCCAAGCGGTGAACCTCGGGGTGTTTCGCTACATCCGCAAACCCTTCGATCTAGACGCCCTCAAGGTCGACGTGCGGCGCGCATTGGAGACCGGCCGCTTGCGACGCGAGCTGGACAACCGCACCAATGAGCTCGAAAAAACCAACGAGGATTTGCGCAATGCCCTCACCAAGATCCAAGAGTCCGAGGTGCGTCGCGCCCAATCCGAACGCCTGGCCACCATTGGCTCCCTGGCCGCGGGCGTCGCCCACGAAATTAACAACCCGCTCTCCCTGCTGGCCATGACCATCCCCTTTGCCACTACGGAGATCGGCACTATTTTCCGCGACGACGCCATCAACGCGGAACCGCAAAAAGCGGCGCAGAGCCTAGCCAAAGTACACAAGCTCCTGCAGCCCACCCAAGAGGCCCTGGAGTTGCTCCTCGTGCTCTCCTCGGATTTGCACTCCCTGGGGCGCAAGGATCCCCCCACGCCGCAACCCACACGCATCCTCGACGTGGTCAACTCTGCCCTGCGCATCGTTCGCCACCAAATCAAACACAAGGCCCGCATCGACATTCAAATCCCCGACGACCTGAGCATCAACGGGCAACCCAACCGCCTGGTGCAGGTGTTCATCAATCTCTTCACCAACGCGGGCCGGGCCATCCCCAAGGGCAACCCCGACGACAACCGCATCAGCGTCAGCGGCTATCTCGATGACACGGCCGTGGTCATCGAGGTCCAGGACTCCGGCGTGGGCATCCCCAAAGAGAACCTCGACAACATCTTCTCCCGCTTCTTTACCTGGTCGACGTCGGGCGAATACGAGGGCTCTGGCATCGGGCTCTCCATCGTCAAAGAAGTGGTGAGCGAACACGACGGGCAGATCAACGTCGTCAGCGAACCCGGCAACGGCACCGCGTTTTACCTGCGCTTCCCCGTGCTCCCCATGCGCAAATCCCATCCCCCGCTCTCCGCAGTGGCCCCCACCGAGGACATCCAGTACGTTCGCACGCGCCGCACCATTCTGTTCGTCGACGGCGACACCGAGAACCTCAACGACTACAAAAAGTCCTTCGGTCAAATGCACACGGTGCTGACGGCGCACTCCGCCGACGAAGCCACCGAAATCATCGGCGAGCAGGCCGACATTATCGACGTGGTGGTCTGCCACATGATGGACCAGCGCGACACCATCCCAGCGCTCTACGCCGACACGGTCAAACACCTCGCCGAGCTCAAAGACCGCTTTGTGTTTATCTACGCCTCCGCCGAGAGCCCCCCCGCCACCACCGACGAACACAAACACCTGCACCTGCAGGCACCGGTGCGGCCCGCGACGCTGCTCGCCACGATTTACCGCATCCCCCCGCGGCGCCCCTCCCACGACATTTAACCCCGGTACACTGCGCCGCCGCCACAGCACGGCGACACAAACCCTTGCCCAGCGCGTGCCTCGGCGAACGCGACACGACAATTTTGCGGGAAATAAAACTACTCGGCGGTGTTGAGGAGATACTTGGCGGCCACGAGCTCCAGCGTGTCTTCGGCATCTTCGCCCGCCAGATACTGCTTGGCGATTTTCAGATCCGACGCCCACACCAAGTCGCCCGGCGCAAAGAGGCACACCGCGCCATCTTCGTAGGCCGCGAGGGCGCGTCCCGACTTGTAGTAGCACAGGGCATCGGCCTGCGCGGTTTCATACGCGCGCAAGCGGGCGGGGATCTCTTGGGGGGTGAACCAGAGTTTGATCTCGCGCTCGGCCTCTTCGGTGTTGGCGGAGGCGTGGATGAGGTTTTCGCTCTGCTCGTCGATGACCTTGCCGTTGTCGTCGGTGACCACAATGACCGTGCCCAGGGAGCGCACGCTACCGGGTTTTTCGAGGCGGGCCTTGGTGGGATTGGTGGGGCCCGCAATTTCGCGCACCGCTGCCACCGCGCCCGGTCCTTGGAAGACAAAGGCCAGCAGGCGTTGTTTTTGCGGCTCTTGCGCAAAGTGCACCTGCCCCGACACATACTTGAGCAGCCACGGAAAGAAGTGTTTTTCGCGGTGTTCGGCGTAGTGTTCCGAGGCCAGCATGTCGGTGATGGAGACGACCTTGGCCCCCGCGTAGATCAAGCCCGCGTGATACTCCGAAAGCTTGGTGAGTACATAGCCGGTCAGAGAGTTTTTGAGGCAGTCTGGTTTCATCAGCACCAGGGTTTGCTCCATTGCTTTTGTCATCATCGTGTCTACTCCTTCGCTTGCAATATGGGTATTTGTCACTGCCGCGCAATCTAACGCGATGCGCCGATTTTTGCAGCGTTTTTATGTCTCGGTTCTCGGGGCGGGCGCTTGGGGGAAACGCAGCCCCACCATCAGCGACACCAGGCGCGCTGCCGCACGCACCGATACGGCGTCCCCTGCCCCCGCGGCCAATCCCATGACGTCGGCCCCCACCACTTGACGCTGGCGAAACAGGGCGCGCAAAAACCGCACCACCACATCCCAGGGCAGGCCAGCGCTGGTGGGCCGCGCACTGGCGGGTACCTCGGCCGGATCGAAGACATTCATGTCGACGGTGAGGTAGACGCGCTCAGGCAATGACGCCACCGCCGCATGCCACGCGTCGGAGGCCACGGTTTCTGCCATGGCGATCGTTTGGATGGCCGCGCGCGCCAACCGCTGCTGTGTCGCGGTGTTCAGCGCCTGCACCCCCACCAGCATGGTCTGCGCAGCGCAATCATTTAAGTGCCGCAGCGCACACGCGGCGTGCCAGGAGTCGCCGTCCTTTGCATCGCTGACATCTGCGCGAGCGCTCAATGACACAAGCCCGATGGGGCCCAGGGACGCGGCGGCGCGCACCGGTCCCAGAGAGGCGATGCGGTCGCCGCCCAGCGACAGGGGGAAGAATGACGCGTCCAGGCAATTGACCACCGCCAGCTCGGCGATGCGCGATTGGATGCGCACGTCGGTGAGCGCTGCGTCGTGTGCGACAACGCTGGTGCGCGGCACGGTGGCAAAGGGATCGCGCCCCAACTCCCACTCCCAGGTGTCGAGCCACGCCAGCTCATTCAAAATCAACTCGGGGGCCTGCGACGCGCCGGCGCGAAAGGAGAAGTCCCGCTCAAAGGGCAACGAGATCAGGGCGCATCCTTGCAGGGCACTCATGACGCGTGGCGCTTTCTGCGCGCCTGCAAGCCCACCATGCGCAACAGCAACTGAGCGCAGTACAGGGCCGCAGCGCTCCTCGGTGGCACGCCCGCGACGCCGACGATTTCGGCGGCCAACACGCCGGGCCCCGCAAACACCGCGTCGATGGTCTGGATGAGCTGGTACCAAGAGAGTCCGCCGGGCTCCAGGGAGCGTCCCCACTGCGCGGCCCCCGGAGAGAGCACGTCGATGTCGATGCTCAAGTAAACCGGCACTGCTTCACGGGAGAGCAAGTCTAGCAGGGCTTCGGGCCTGAGGTTCATGGCGTTGGCCGTCAAAATGGACGCGGTGGGCGGCACGGATTGCGCCAGCTCGGCGGTGGCGGCCCGCACCCCGGCGAGGATGGTGCGTGGCTGCGAAAAGAGGGCTCGCTCATCGATCTCGGCGCGCCCGACCTTGCCCCACAGGGCCAGCAAATTCCCCGTGCGCGCGCGCGCTGTCAGGCGCCGGTCTTCTCCGCACAACAACGCGGTGCGCCCCTGCGACAACAGCTCCTGCATGCGCGCCTGCACCGCCGCGATGGGATCGGGGCCGCTGGTCATCTCCACGGCGAAGTCCAAGGCGGTCGGCGCGTCGCCCACCTGCATCTCGAACAGCTCGGTGAAGCGCAGGGCGTCGACCACGGCCAAGGGCCCCGGTGTCTGTGCCAGGGCGGCGGCATCGGCAGAGGCGGCAAACAACAACGCGGTGTCCGCGTCGGATTGGGCGGTCAGCGGCGCGTCCGTTTCGAAGTGTGATGTGTGGTTCATGTGATTCCCCGTACCCCCAAAACATGTCTGCGGTGTCTCGTTCTGCGCGCATTCTCCGCACAAAATGGCGCAAGCCGAGTTGTAGCGGAACGGGGCGCGAAAGGCATGAAAAAAAAGGGTTGGGATGCGCCGTCAACGGGCGACAGGGGATGGGGAGGGCGCAGCGGGGCGCCGGCGTCACCTACAGGTCGACCTTGGGCAGCTCCTGCAGGGCCTTTTCAATCTCTGCTTCGGGCAGCACGTAATTGGCGAGTTGACCGGCGAAGTACTTCTCGTAGCTCGTCATGTCGAAATGGCCGTGCCCCGACAGGTTGAAGAGGATCACGCGCTTCTTGCCCTCTTTTTTGGCTTCCAAGGCTTCGTCGATGGCGGCGCGGATGGCGTGGCTCGACTCGGGCGCGGGGATGATGCCCTCGGTGCGCGCAAACTGCACGGCGGCTTCGAAGCTCTCGAGCTGGTGCACGGAGCGCGCTTCGATGAAGCCCTCGTTGAGCAATTGCGACACCAGGGGCGCCGCGCCGTGGTAGCGCAGACCGCCCGCGTGGATGCCCGGCGGCATGAAGCTCGCTCCCAACGTGTACATTTTGACGATGGGAGAGAGGTGCGCGGTGTCGCCGTAGTCGAAGGCAAAGGAGCCGCGGGTGAGGGTCGGACACGAGAAGGGCTCGACCGCCACCAGGCGCACGTTGGTCTTGTTGCGGATTTTGTCGCCCAAGAACGGAAAGGCGATGCCCGAAAAGTTCGAGCCGCCGCCGTGGCAACCAATCACCACATCGGGAAACTCGTCGAACCTCTCCATCTGCAACATGGCCTCCTGGCCGATGACAGTTTGGTGCAGGCACACGTGGTTGAGCACCGAACCCAGCGCATAACGCGTATCCTCGCGGGACACGGCGTCTTCTACTGCCTCGGAGATGGCCAAGCCCAGCGAACCCATGGACTCGGGATCGCGCGCCAACACCGCACGGCCCGCCTCGGTATCCGGGCTCGGGCTCGGCACCACGGCGCCGCCCCAGGTCTCCATCATCATGCGGCGGTAGGGCTTCTGATCGTAGCTCACCCGCACCATGTACACCTTCACCTCCAGGCCGAAGAGCGTGCCGGCGAAGCACATGGAGGAACCCCACTGCCCGGCGCCGGTCTCGGTGGCGATGCGCTTCACGCCCGCGATCTTGTTGTAAAACGCTTGGGGTACCGCCGTGTTGGGCTTGTGCGACCCCGCCGGAGAGACGCCCTCGTTTTTAAAGTAGATGTGTGCCGGGGTGTCCAGCAGCTTCTCGAGGCCCCGCGCCCGAAAGAGCGGGCTGGGGCGCCACAGTTTCAAAATGTCGCGCACTTCCCGCGGGATTTCGATGTGGCGCTCGGCGGACACCTCCTGCTCGATCACGCCCATGGGAAAGAGCGGCGTGAGGTCGTCGGGGGTGACGGGTTTGCCCGTGCCCGGATGCAACACCGGGTGCGGGGGGTTGGGCATGTCGGCCACGATGTTGTACCAGAATTTCGGCATTTCGTGGTCTTCGAGACAAACTTTGCGTTTTTCACTCATGAGAGACTCCTTTGGTTTTGTTGCTGTCAATCAGCATTCGAACGGCCGAATCCGGTCGCTTTAACTCGCGTGACCCCCGTGTGATTTTGCAAAACGACGTGCGCAGCAAGGCGGCGATTTGCCGCTGCGGCATGCCGTCGTGCAAGAGGTGTAGCAAGCGCCACCGCCGAGAAACTTCCGTCATCTCGGCCGGGGTCAGCATGCCCTCCATGAAAGATGCCATCACCTTTGCGTCCTGAATTTCCACCAGCGTGGCGCACAGATTCGCAAAGGCCCGTTCATCTTCTTTCGTTCTTTTGATGGCGCGTTTCATGCTTCTACGCATAGAAGCACTTTGCGGTCGTGTCAAATAAAAAAAGCAAAAAAAAACACCGCATTGTTGTGTTTTAGAATTTGCCGTTTTGATGGCATAGTGGGCCAATATGCATCGCAAATTCCGCAGACAAGGAGGCTTTATGGATGACTTTATGAACCGCCGGAACTTTCTCATCACGTCGGGCGTGGGGGCGCTGGGACTCGCCACCTTTGCGTCCTGCAACAAAAACCAACCCCCGACGGTCCCGGCGCAAACCGAATCCACAACCCCAACCCAACCCAAGGAGGCCCTTGCCATGACCATTTCCCTGCCCGCCCTGCCCTACGCGTTTTCCGCCCTCGAACCCCATCTCTCCGCCGAAAACCTCGAGCTGCACCACAGCAAGCACCACAACGCGTATGTCACCAACCTCAACAAGCTCATCGCCGATGGCAAGGCCGACGGCCAGCAGTCCCTCGAGGAGCTCATCATGGCCGCCCCCGCTGGCGCCGTCTTCAACAACGCCGCCCAAATCTGGAACCACACCTTCTACTGGCACTGCATGACGCCGACCCCCGGCACCCAGCCCTCCGCCGAGCTCGCCGCGGCCATCGAACGCGACTTCGGCTCCATGGCGACGCTGCGCGAAAAGTTCATCGACATCTCGGTGTCGCAGTTCGGCTCGGGATGGGGCTGGCTCGTGGCCCAAGACGACCGCCTGGCGCTACAGCAAACCGGCAACGCCGACCTGCCCATGAAGCACGGCGCCACCGCCCTGCTCACCTGCGATGTCTGGGAACACGCCTACTACCCGTCTTACAAAAACGCCCGCGCCGCCTATGTCGAGGTGTTCTTCGACAAGCTGATCAACTGGGACTTCGTCTCCCGCAACTTCGCCCAGCGCTAAGCCAACGCTAAGCCAGCACCGCGCGAAAGCGAAACGCATCCACCCGAAACCAGCAAGCCGCCGATGGAGGCGCTACTTCTTTTCGTAGCGAGAGACGTTGTGCGCGAAGATCTCCATGCGCGCCGTGACGTTGGGGGGATAGGGTTGGCCGTCGTTCTCGAGGGCGATGTACGGATAGCCCCGCTCCCGCGCCCAGGGGGCGTAAACCCCTTCGACCAGGCGCCCGGGCAGGCAGGCAAAGGGAGAGATGACCACGGCGCCGGCGTAACCGTCGAGCATGCCGCTGGCCGCCGCGCCCGACGAAACCGTGGCCTCGCTCTCCAGCTCCGGATCGATGAAGAACTCTTCGGCCACGCCGATGATTTTGTGCATGTCGTGGGGCGCGTCCGGGATGAGCCCCGTGGGCACGAGGTGTCGCGACACTTTGTGGTGCACCATCTTTTTGTAAAAGGCCTCCACGTAGTACATGGCGTGCTCTTTCCACTTGCCCCGCAGCGCGATGCCCGCGAGCCCCAGTTGGCTCCGGTCTTTCTTGATTTGCCGCCAGCGACAGTGGTCGGTGTAGTAAATCCACTCGGTGACGTCGGTGACCTTGGGGAAGATGTCCTTGCTGATGAGGAAGTCGGTGATCTCCGACACCGAGAAGGTATCGCGCCGCACGAAAATCTCTCCGACAATCAAGACGCGCTTCAGGTCTTCGAGGCGCCGCCGCCGGGGGATGGCCGAGAGGATTTTGCCCGTCCGGGCGATGACCGCTTCGAGCTCGTGTCCCGTGGCCAGCGCCGCCAACACTTCGTCCCAGAGCGAGTCGAGGATGGCCAGCGCCGACGGCACATCTTCGGCGAGCAAGCGCAGACCGTTTTTGATGTCGGTGAAGTAGTCGGCCAGGATGAGCCCCCACCAAACGTCGCGGGTGAAGGTGGGGCCGAGTTCGTTGTAAGAGTTTGACGAGTCGCCCACCAACAGCACGACGTTTTCGTAGCCGAGGTCGCTGAAGAGGCGCTCGTAAAAAACAAAGTACTGCCCGGTGCGACAGGGGCCCAGCGTGGAGGGCATGAAGACGACGAGGATTTCATCTTTTTGGTTGGGCGGGTGCTTTTGAAAAAACTGCAGCAAGGTGCCCAGCACCAGGAGCGCGGGGACACACTCTTTGCCCGAGGCGACATTGCGGGCGAGCTGCAGGGTTTGAATGTCCGGCACCGGCAACCCGACGGCGTTGGTGCCCGACTTCTTCGAGGCCGCGGCAATGGCCGCCGTGGAGTACTCACCCATCGAGGACCACACCAAGGTGACCCGCGGGTCGCGGATGTCGATGCGCTCCCCGGTGACCTGGTCGAGCACGTCGGCGAACTCGCTCTTGAACTCGATGCTGTAGCGCGGCGAATGGGGCTTGGGCTTGCCGTCGAACCCCGCCCGGCGGTAGCTCTCTACGATGTCCAGGAAGGCCTCGATGCGGGTGTCGATGCCGGCGTCGGCGGAGTGCGAGTCGATCTCGAGCACGAGGTAGGGCTTCTGTCCCATCATCCAACGCAGGTAGTGCAGCATGAAAGAGTCGGGCGCACACGAGAAGTTGGAGACCCACGTGGGATAGAGATTGGGGATGCGCGCGGTCTGGCGCACGGCCTTCATGTCCTGCTGGCCGTAGTACCAGTACATGTTGGGGAAGATCTCGTCGTCGCCGTGGTAAATCATGTCGAAGGGCACCACGCTGACATTGTTGGAGATGAACTTGCGCGGGATGCCCATGTTCGCGTCGCGGGTGAAGGCGTTGTAGGGCCGCCCGAGCAAGCACACGTAGATGTTGTCGGGATCGTTTTTGATCGCCTCGAGCACTTGGTCGCCGTAGGCGCGGTAGGCATCCAGAAAGCGCGTGTACTCGGCGATGCCTTTTCGGTAGGCCTCGGCCCCTTGCTCCCGGGTGCGTCCGAGCTGCACCGCCATGTCTTCGAAGGCGGGCAGGCTCTCTTCCCAGTCTTTGCCAAAGGCGATTAAGGGGCGCAGGATTTTGCGTTCGTCGAGGTTGAAGGCGCTGCGCGTAAAGAAAGGCAGCCCCTGGGTGAGGGGGCAGAGCGTCGCGTGCACCGGGCCCGATTCGTGGGAGGGCATCATCTTAAAGAAGGGCAAAAAGATGAAGTCGGTGTCCTTGTCGAGGATGTCCTGCACCGCGCCGTGGGCGATCTCGGCCGGGAAGCAGTAGTCGCTCTCCAGGCGCGCGATGCCCTCGGGGGAGATGCGCGTGGAGGGCACCAGCTTGACGCCGAGGCTGTGAAAGAACCACGAGTACAGGGGCCACAGCGTGTGCACCGAGAAGGCCATGGGGATGCCAACGGAGATGGCGGCGTCGTCGCAGGCCGCCGGGTCGGGCGCGAACTCCTCGAAGAGCATGCGGGTGCGCTCCTGGGTGTAGTCGATGACCTCGCGCTGGACCTCGCGCTTCTTCTTGCGCGCATTGGTGTACTTGGAGCAGCGGCCGCCGAAGGGATACTTTTTGCCGCCCACGCCCAGCCAGCGGATCTCGCACAGGTTGTCGCAGGACCGGCAGACAAAGCTGCCCAGGGTCTCGATGTGCTCGGCCAAGATGGCGTCGAGATCGAAGCTGGCCGGCGCCAACAACCCCTCGGCCATCTTCTTTTTCGCGAGCATGGCCACGCCGAAACTGCCCATGAGCTCGGGGTCGGGCGGCACCGTGATGTGGCGCCCCGTCAACTGCGCGAAGGCCAGCGGGATGGCGGGATTCTTGGCCACGCCCCCCTGCAGCACGACGTGATCGCCGATGTGTCGGTTGCCCACCACGCGGTTGAGGTAGTTGGCCACGATGGAAAACACGAGCCCGGCCAAAATGTTTTCGGTGGTGGCCCCCTGCTGGATGGCCTTGCGGATGTCGGAGTTGATGAACGCCGAACAGTGCTCGCCGAACTTCAGCGGCGCCCGGGCCTTGACCGCCAGCGGACCGATGTCGCGGGCGTGCGCGATGTTGAGGTCGCCGTGGGCGGACTCTTCGAGGAATGAGCCGGTGCCCGCAGAGCAGGCCTCGTTCATGGCGTAGTCGATGGGCACGCCGTTGTTGATGTAGACGTACTTGGCGTCCTGGCCGCCGATCTCGAAGATGGTGTCGACATTGGGCTCGAACCAAGTGGTGCCCTCGGTGTGGGCGATGATCTCGTTGTAGACCGCCGGGGTTTGCAAAAACACGCCGAGCAATTCGCGCGAAGAACCCGTGGTGGCCGCCATGACAATGCGCGGGCGGGCTTCGGGGCCGATCTGCTCCTTGACCTGGCGGATGCACTCTTTTAGGGCGCCGACGGGATTGCCGTGGGTGCGGCCGTAGTGTTCGGCGACGATCTCGCCGGTCTCGGTGTTGAGCAGGGCCACCTTGGTCGTGGTGGATCCGCCGTCCACGCCCAAAATGTATGTCCCCGCCGGATCGTAGTCGCCGCGCAACGAAGGCACGTACTTCACCTGCTCGGCCTTGTCGTCCATGGGCGGATACGTCTCGTACGACAGGGCGAACTCGGTTTTGAACAAACCGGACAGCTCGGGCAGCGGCGCCCCGTGATCGGCGGCCAGCAACGCCGCGCCAAAAGCCTCAAACCAGGCGGCTTGCGAAGGCACCACCACGTCGATTTCGGGCCAGGATTCGGCGATGAAATTCACAATGTGGCGGTTGCGCGTGGTGCCCCCCACCAGCACCACTTGTCCCTTGGTGATGCGGGTGCGCGTCAAAAACTCGCCCACCTTGTCGGCCATGACCTTGCTGAGGGACAGCGTGATGTCGCCGATGGTGGACTCGCCCTTGTTCAGGCGGTGGGTGCAGTCGGACTTCATAAATACCGAGCAGCGCGACGAGAGCTTGTGCACGCTGGCCCCTTGCACCACGGTGTCGATGTCGTCGAGGGACACGTCCATGCGGCCCAATTGCTGGCGAAAGAACTCGCCGGTGCCCGAGGCGCACTTGTTGCCCGCCTGGGTCGAGACGATGCGCCCTTCTTCGTTGAGCGCGTAGACCACCAGATCTTCGCCGCCCATGGAAACAATCGCCCGGGGCCGCAAATCGAGCTCGCGCAACCCCCGCTCCAGGGCCACCGGAGCGATTAGCTCGGGCAGCTTGAGGCGGTGGCGCGCCTCGGTGCCCGTCACCAACGCCCGGGGACGCTCCCCAGGGGTGCCGGCGGGAAACAGCTCGTCCAGCAGCGTTTTCAAAGTGCCCGGGACGTCGCCTTCGTGCGCCAAAATGCGCGAAACCGCGTGTCCGTCCTCCGGGGTCAAGGCGCAGAGTTTGACATTGGTTGAACCGATATCGATGCCAAGAAATGTTTTCGCGTTACCGCTCATTCCCATTCTCCTTTGCTGCAAAACGGCCCAGCAGTGGTTGCAGCGAAAATCTGGAATACCAGTACCTGTTTAACTGCTCTATCACCCCAATGTGCAGTTGTCGATGCCGTCGCCGGGCTGTGTAACGCCCCTGCAACGGTAAATCAATCTGTCTTTTGTCACCCTTATGTCACGCCGTTCCCAGGGATTCTGGCGCGCAGACAACTCGACAAACAAACGCCCAATCGATAAAACAAAAAAAACAGGCCCCAAACGCCTGCTGCCACCCGAAAGGTCCCGCGCCATGAAAATAAAATGCACCAACTGTGGCGCCCTAGCACCCATCGACGAATACGCGGCCTTTGTGCAGTGCCCGTACTGCCGCGCGGCCCTGGTGGTGCAAATCGAAACGGCCCTGGTGCACCGCCTCGTGACCCCCACCCGCACCCCGCCCGATCTCGCCCCCGCCCTGCGCCGCCAATTGCGCGACATCGAAGCCGCGGGCAACCCGGAAATCCACCGCGCCACCTTGGTCTACTACCCCTTCTGGCGCTTTGTCCAAACCGCCACGCCCCCCACCCTCGTCGCCGCTGCTGCCGAGGTACCGGGCTGCATCGCACACATCCGCCAACCCAGCGGCAACGCCCCGTTTTATCCCGACACCCTCCCGGTGCCCGGCACGGTCTGCGCCCCCGACATCCCGGTAGAAGAAGCCCACGCCAGCGCCCAACGCCTGGGCATCGGCAATACAAACGCGGTGCCCAACGACGCCCCAAAGGCAAACGCAGATACGGCAGACGCAGATACAGATACTGATGCTGATACAAATACAGATACAGGCGCCAGTGAACATGAACGCGCCGCGGCCACCCTGCTGCACGTGCCCTTTTTTCACATACAATATTCCTTAAATGACGAAACCCAACACGACGCCTGGGTCGACGCCTGCGCCGCCGAGGTCTTCGCCGATCGCTGGCCCCCGTCTACGCGACAAAAAAACAGCACCCGCTTCATCGCCGCCGCCCTGTTGACCTTCGGGGCCTTCACCCTGCAGGCGTGGCACCTGCCCTTCTCCTGGCTGCTGCTAACCTACCCCCTCTCCGGCATCGCCCTGTATTACTTCTTCCGCCGCATCATGCGCACACAACAGAGGCACACCTGATGCGCAACATTCGACACATTCAATGCTTTCGCTGTGCCGGCGAAATCGGTTACACCGCCATCGACCGCGTCGTCTCTTGCCGCTTTTGCCAGGCGCGCATGTTTATCGACAACCCCGACTGGGTCGCCGAATACCGACTGACGCCATCCCTAGAAGCCCTGGACGCACGCCGCGTCTTGCAGCGCTTCCTCTCCGACCCCGCCATGCCCAAGGGCATGCTGCGCCACGCCCGCTTTCAAACCGCCACGCGCTACTGGGTCCCCTACAACGACGTCCGCGTCCGCCGGTTGGGCACCGTCCTCAGCACCACCGACAAACCCACCGCCCGCGACGGCGAATGGCGCGCCCCGCTGGCCCCCCAACGGCTCTCCCTGCTGGGACCGGCACAATCCTCCGAACGCGGCTCGCTCTTCTCGTCCTTGTCATCAGAGCGCGAAACCGTCCGCGACACCTCCGTGGTCATCGGCGACATCCACCGCATCGCGCCCGCGGTAGACCACGCAGATCTGGGCCTCGAACACACCGCGGCCCAGCGCTTTCTCCAGGAAACCGACACCCCCCTGGTGCGCTTTGACCGCGTCGACGCCGCCCGCACCGGCCACATCCTGTATCCCACGCACCCCACCCAAGCGCTCCTCGCCCAACTGGAGACCGCCGGCCCCATCGCCGTGCAAAACAGCGACACCGAATACACCGAGTACCGGGCGCGCCGCGTGTACTATCCCATCTGGCACCTGCAGTACGCCTTCGACAACCGCCTGTACACCGCCACCGTGGACGCCATGACCGGCGACCTGCTCCACGCCCGCGCCCCCGAGAGCGATCACCGACGCTCCTTGGTCCTCCTGTCCCTGCTGGCGCTGTTCGGGCTCTTCATCGGACGCGGACTGCACGACTACTTCGCCGACCGGGCCGCCGCCCTCGCCGCCCATGTCGACGCTGCCGCCATACCGCCAAATCCCCTCTGGTTCGTGCACTTCACCATCATCACCCTCGCCGCCCTGATGGTCATCTCCGCGGGATGGGCCGCCCTCCGCTACCCCTCCGAAATCGTACAACGCGGCCCCGCGCGCACCCTGGAGCGCCCCTACCATCCCCCGGGACGCATCTGGCGCTGGCTGGCTTTTTTGGTGGACCCCCGGCACAACTGGCAAAGCCTCAAAGGCGACAAAACACCATGACAAACCCAATCCGCGTTATCCCGCTCGACTGCGCCACGTGCCAAAAACCCCTGCTGGGCTTGCCCAACGACACCGCCTTCACCTGCATACCCTGCGAGTCCGTGCTCTCTGTCAACGCACACAGCACCGCCCAAATCCCCCTGCGCATCGCCGAGCCCTCCGAGACCACCGACGCGCCCGTCATCTACTTGCCCATGTACCACTTCGCCCTGCAGAGCCGCATCCTCGACGCCCAGGGCACCGACATCACGTCGGAAACCCCACTGCCCGAACACGCCTGGGTGTGCGGCTTTCAGGAGTTCCGCCCCGCCTACTTCGGCAACCCCGGCGTCGACATGACCACCGCCCAGTGCACGCCCCTGGCCCTCGACACGCCGCCGCCGCAATTTCGCCTGCTCGGCATCGCGCGAAGCCTCGAAGAAGCCGCGCGCTACCCGCAGCTCTTCATCTCGCTCCTGCTCGACCGCCGCCGGGACATCACCGGACAAACCATCGAGGTCGACACTTCTGCCCCCGCCCTGTGGGCCATCCCCTTTGCCCTGCACGAGGACGAAAACACCCTCGTCAACCTGCTCACCGCACACCGCTACGCAACGCGCATGGTTGAAACTCTCTCCGAAATGCGCTAATGCCGCAAAATCATTGACAAGCTTTCCGCCAACAACCGAGGTCTTCATGAGCCAAACACCCCCCAAAAACAGCCCCCCCAACGCAGCGGCAGCGCCGTTTCGCCACTCGCCCTTTGTGCGCGCCGAAAACGCCTACGCGACGCCGCCCTACCCCGCCCCCATCGACCTGCACCTCGACGGCAATGAGGGCATCGCCATCTCCCAAACGCTGCTGCAAGAACTCGGCAACCTCGACGTCGAAGCCGTCCGGCGCTACCCGAAGAACCAACCCCTCGAACAGCAACTGGCCGCGCGGCTCGGCCTCTCCCCCGCGCAAGTGCTCGTCACGGCCGGCGCCGACGACGCCCTGGAACGCGCCATCCGCACCGCGGTGCGCCCCGGCGACGAGGTCCTGATGCCGGTGCCCACCTTCGAGATGATCGAGCGCTACGTCCTGCTGGCCGGAGGGCGCGTCGTTTCGGTGCCCTGGCTCGACGGGCCCCTGCCCCTAAATGATTTGACGCGCAACATCAACGACGCCACGGGCCTCATCGTTGTGGTCACCCCCAACAGCCCCACGGGACTCACCGCCTCCATGGACGCCATCACCGCCATCGCAGAGGCCGCCCCGGACCGCATGCTGCTGGTCGACCTGGCCTACATCGAGTTCGCCGACCGCGACATCACCCACGAGGTGTTGCAACTGCCCAACGCCGTCGTGACCCGCACCCTCTCCAAGGCCTATGGCATCGCCGGCGCACGGGTGGGATACGCCCTGGGCTCCCCCGAGGCCATCGCCCTCTTGCGCGCTGCGGGGCATCCCTACGCCGTCTCCTCCCTCTCCTTGGCCCTGGCCACACACCGCCTCCAAGCCGACGACGCCCCCATGCAGCGCTGGATATCCAAGGTGCGCAGCGAACGCGCCGACCTCATCGCCCTGCTCCGCGACCGCGGCATCTCGGTCACCGACTCCGAGGGAAACTTCATCTGCGTCACGCACCCCCAAGCCGCCGACATCCGCAACGGACTGGCTTTGCGGGGCATCGGCGTGCGCGGTTTTCCCCACAACCCGCTGCTGCGCGACAGCCTGCGCGTCACCCTGCCCGGAGACGACAACGACTTTGCGCGCCTGTACGACGCCTTTCAAAACCTGACATAACGCCATTTTTCGCCTATAATGCAGCGCGATTCTCACAAACGAGGTACCCATGTCTGCAACAACCCAAAGAACCGCCACCATTCAACGCAAAACCCTCGAAACCGACATTGTCCTGTCGCTCAACCTCGATGGCAGCGGCCGCGCCGATGTCCAGACCGGGCTGGGCTTCTTCGACCACATGCTCACGGCCCTGGCCCGCCACTCGGGCATGGACCTCACCCTGAAATGCCAGGGCGACCTGCACATCGATGATCACCACACCGTGGAGGATAGCGCCATCTGCCTGGGACAAGCCCTAACAGAGGCCCTGGGCGACAAGCGCGGCATCGTGCGCTTCGGCTACGCCTACGCCCCACTGGATGAAGCCCTGGCCCGCGCCGTGGTCGATCTCTCCGGGCGCCCGACGGCGGTGGTGAACCTCGACCTGCAAGCCCCGCGCATCGGGAGCACCGCCTCCGAAAACCTGGTACACGCCATTGAGTCTCTGGCCGCCACCGCGCGCATCACGGTGCACGTGGACGTACTCCGCGGCGCCAACGATCACCACCGCGCCGAAGCGGCCTACAAAGCCCTGGCGTTGGCCCTCAAGGCCGCCATCCGCCGCACCGACAACGACGAGGTCCCCAGCACCAAGGGGCTCCTCTAGCCGCCGCTTGCTTCCCAAGCGCACCGGCGATGATTACCTTGATGCATCACCGCCGAGAGAACGCACATGACACCGCTAAAAACCATCACCCTGCACGAACTCAGCGCGCACCCCGCCGTTCCGGTGGACGCCCAGGCCGAAGCCATCGCCCGCGACATCATTAATGATGTTGGCGCGCGGGGCATCGACGCGGTCCTCGAGTACGCCGTTCGCTTTGGCGACATCGCCCAAGGCGCGGCGCCGGTCCTCTCGCCAGCGGCCCTCAAGGCGGCCCACGACGCCCTGCCCGAAGAGACGCGCGCCCTGCTGCACCGCACCGCTGAGCGCATCAAAGCCTTTGCCAACGCCCAGCGCAACGCCCTGGCCGAATTGACCCTCGACATCCCCGGCGGCCAAGTGGGGCACAACCTCGCACCGGTGGAACGCGCGGGTTGCTACGCCCCGTCCGGCCGCTTCCCCCTGCCCTCCAGCGTCTTGATGACAGCCGTTACCGCGCGCTGTGCCGGCGTCTCCGAGGTGTGGCTGGCGTCTCCCAAGCCCGACACGCTCACCATGGCCGCAGCCCACGTCGCGGGTGTCGACGGTTTTCTCGCGGTGGGCGGCGCCCAGGCCATCGCTGCGTTGGCCCTAGGAGCGGGCGAGGTCCCCAAGGTCGACGTCATCGTCGGCCCCGGCAACAAATACGTAACGGCGGCCAAAAAACTCGTCTCGGGGCAAGTGACCATCGACATGCTGGCGGGTCCCTCCGAGCTAACGGTCCTCGCCGACGACACCGCCGATCCCGACGTGGTCGCCTGGGATTTGCTCGCCCAAGCCGAGCACGACGACGACGCCATCCCCGTGCTGGTCACCACGGACGCCACCCTGCCGGCGCGTGTCAACGACGCGTTGGCGCGTCACCTCGCAACGCTGCCCACCGCCGCCACCGCGCGCCGAGCCCTGCAAAACGGCTTTGCGGTAATCGCCGACACCCTCGAGGACGCCATCCGCGCTTGCGACATCCTGGCCCCCGAACACCTGGAGGTACAAACCCGCCACGCCGAAGCCGTCGCGGCCCGCTGCCGGCATTACGGCGGCCTCTTCATCGGCGCAGGCGCAGCCGAAGTCCTGGGCGACTACGGCGCAGGCCCCAACCACACGCTCCCCACCGGGGGCACCGCGCGTTACACCGGCGGCCTCTCGGTATTTCACTTCATCCGCATACGCACCTGGATGCGCATCGACAATCCAAGCGCGGCGCGCGCCATCGCCACCGACGCCGTTGCCCTCGCCAAACTGGAGGGGCTGGCCGCCCATGCACAAAGCGCTGCATGCCGCACAAAATCCGATTAGAATAAATGCACACCGCACTTGTCCAAAGGCTTAAGATGAAACACCACAATACAAATATCCATATCCCATTCGCCCGACTCGCCGCAGTGGCCTTTCTCTTCGCGCTCCCCATCGCCTTGTTGAGCGCGCCAGCCGCTGCCATCGAGTTCACCGACAACGAAAAAAACACCCTAAAAGATGGCGGCACCGTCATCCAAGAGCTGCCCACCTCGCGCAAGATGGGGTTTTACGGCGGCACGGGCTACGCCATCATTCCGGCGGCGCCCGAAGTGGTGTGGCAGGCCATTCGCGATTGGGCGGCCTATCCCCATATGTTCCCCAACACCGAGTACTGCAAAGTGGTCTCGCGCAAGGGCAACCGCACCCTGGTCCGCATGAAGATCGGCCACCCGGTGGTGAGCCTGCAATACCACGCCGAAACCACAGAGGACGCCGCGCGCTACACGCTCTCGTTTCGCCTCGTCGAAACCCACCCACATGATCTCGACGCCATCCAAGGTTACTGGCGCCTCTTCCCGCAAAAAAATGGCACCACCCTGGTCGCCTATGCCGCCTCGGTCCGCGCCCCCATGGGCATCGTGGCCTTGGCCGGCGAAGATCTGGCCAACCGCGCCATCCACGCGCTCCTCGGCATTCCCGGCGACCTAAAAAACTGGGTCATGGGTCCCCGCGGCAAAAAATACACAAAATAATCTACAGCGTGCGTTGAGTTCTTGACAGACGGATACCCCGGCGATAGATGTCCGTCCGGTTGTTCGGGAATGGTCTAATGGCAGGACGTCGGGTTCTGGCCCCGTTAGTCTAGGTTCGAATCCTAGTTCCCGAATGCTGGCCCCATCGTCTAGCGGCCTAGGACTCCGGCCTCTCACGCCGGCAACAGGGGTTCGAGTCCCCTTGGGGTCATCCACTGCCTTGCCATTGCCGTGCCATTGCCAAACGCCTCAGCGCGCTGCGGCAAACCGGCTGTTCCGCTCCATCCCCCCAACAAAAGCTCAAAAAACATTATGTATGAATCTGCACCAGCGACAAAATGGGCCCCGCGACATCCGCGTCTCGGTGCACGTCCACGCGGCATTCGAGGCTGGCGTCGGTCTCGCCCTCCGGGTCCTCGATGCGCTGCACCACCAGCCACTCGCCGCGGTCCTGTTCGCGAAACAGCGTGTTGTGCGCCATGCGTGCCCGGGGCGTTACATCCACCGCATCGTAGGCAGCAAAATAGAGCGCCATGGCCGCCTCCAGCATCTCTGCAGTCCACGCGTTCTCCCCATCGGACACCAGCAAGGCGCTGGCCTCTTCCCATTGCTTGTGGGCCAAGGCCGCGAGCAACACGTGCATGTCGCTGCGCAACCTGGCGCGCAATGCCCGGGGATTGTCGATGAGGCGCTCCTTGGCGGGCGGGCCCTCGTCCGGCGCGGCTTCGACAGGCAGCGGCTGCTGCATCAGGCGCGACCACTCTTCGAGCAGCGTGGCGTCCACGCGGCGCACCAGGCCGTGCAAGTAGGCCAACGCGTCTTCGAAGCCCGCGTCCCACAGGTGCTCCGGTACATTTTGCAGGGCCGTTTTGTACACCTGCGACAAGTAGCGCAGCAGGGTCCCCTCGCTGCGCGCGAGGCCGTAGCGCAAAATGTACGCGTTGAAATCGTCGACGCCCTCGAACATCTCCCGGGCAATGGATTTGGGCTGCGCCCGCTCCCGCGCCACCCACGGATGCAGCGAGGAAAAGGCCGAGAAAGTCTCTTGCACAAACGCTTCGCAGGGCTTGGGATAGGTGACCTTTTCCAGCTCCTCCATCCGCTCTTCGTAGGCGACGCCCTCGGCCTTTAGGCGCCCCACCAGTTCGCCTTTGAGGCGGTCGATTTGCCGGTACAAAATGGCGTTGGGGTTTTCCACCACGGCCTCGACCAAGCTCAGCATGTTGAGGTGGCGCTGCTCTCCGTCCTCGACGAGCGCGATGGTTTCCGCCAGGTACAACGACAGCGCGTGGTGCAACGAGAAGTCGTCTTGCAGATCTTCGGAGACGCGGAACTGGCGCCCCTCCGGCGTGTCCACTGCAGAGATAATGCCCGCGTGGCGCAACGAGCGCATCAACACCGCCGCATGGCGCAACCGCGCCGAGCGCGCCGGGTCCGTGCCATGGGAGCGCCCAATCAACTCGACGAGCCGGCGATAGCCACCGCCACGGCGCTGCGGAGCGCTCTGCAACAGCAACACCAACATCCCGCAGGTCACCTCAAATTGCGGGGTCAGGGCTTCGGGCTCGGCGGCGATCAAGCGCTCCATGGTCTGCTGGTCCCAGGCAATGGCGCCCGTGGGGGGCTTCTTGCGCACGAGCTTCTTTTTTAAGTGGGGATTGACGGCGAGCTTCTTTTCCATGCGGCGGTTTTCCACCACCCACTCGGGGGCCTGCACCACCACCAACCCCTCATCGTCAAAGCCCTTGCGCCCCGCGCGTCCGGCGATTTGGTGAAATTCGCGCGCCGTGACAATGGCCTGCTTGACGCCGTCGTATTTGTACAGCCGCGAAAAGACAACGGTGCGAATGGGGATGTTCACCCCGACCCCCAGGGTATCGGTGCCGCTGACCACCTTGATCAACCCCTGCTGCGCCAAGCGCTCGACAATGCGCCGATATTTGGGCAACAACCCCGCGTGATGCACGCCGATGCCGTGGCGCACCAGGCGCTGTATCTCGCGGCCATAAGGCGTGTCGAAGCGCACCCCCTCCAACTCCTGGGCGATGGCCTGCTTCTCCTCGCGGGAGGTCACGTTGATGCTCATCAAATTGCGCGCCTGCTCCGAGGCTTCGCGCTGCGTGAAGTTGACGACATAGAGCGGCGCACCACCCTGTTGCACCAATCCCTCCACGATTTCGTGCAGGTGGGCCTCGCGGTATTCGAAGGTCAGGGGCACCGGCCGCTGGGCGCCCTTGACCACGGACACGTCGCGATCGGTGAAGCCCGCCAAATCCGCCACCAGGCTGTCGGTGTTGCCCAGGGTGGCCGACATGAGCAAGAACACCGCGTCGCGCATGGTGATCAGCGGAATTTGCCACGCGATGCCGCGCTCGCGATCGCCGTAAAAGTGAAACTCGTCCATGATGACGTAATCGACGGCGGGGTCCTCGCTGCGCAGCGACAAATTGGACAACACCTCCGCCGTGCAGCAGATGATGGGCGCATCGCGGTTGACGCTGCCATCGCCGGTCAGGAGGCCCACATGCTCGGCGCCGAGCACGTCGCAGAGCCAAAAGAACTTTTCGTTTACCAGGGCCTTGGTGGGCGCGGTGTACCACGCGGTCCGCCCCTCGCAGAGCGCCTGCACCTGGAGAAACAAGGCCACCATGGACTTGCCCGATCCCGTCGGCGTGTTCAAGACCACGTGCTTCCACTGGGCCAATTCCAAAATCGCCTCTTCCTGGGCGGGATACAGCGCGAGGTCGAGGCTCTCCGCGTAGGCCAAAAACAACAAAACGATGTCGTCGGGTGAGGGCGTCGCCGCCTCCTGGCGCAAGGCCGCAATGCGGTCGGACAACGAGAAAGGCGTGTCGGTCATGGGCATGTCTTCAGCACAAAGCGGCCGTCTTTGGGGTCCAAATATCTAGCAACGTACATCGCGCAACCTCCACATGCGTTTTCATCTCACACGCAGTATCACACCAGCCCCCGTACGCAAAATTTCACACGACCGCAAAACGCTGCTAGCCTTTCCCATCTCATGCGACTCGCCATCCCAGGGCGCACCGTGCGCCACACACCCCGCGCCATGTCTGCGTTATGCCCACCTGTGCTCGCGCTCCTGGCGTGCCTCCTCGCCGCTCCCGTGGCGATGGCACAAGTGGCGCAGCCCATCACCGCAGCCCCCGGACAGGTGCACGGCAGCGTGCTCATGGGCACCGTGCGCATCGACGGCGACCGCACCTCCACCATGGACGCCAGCCTGCGCATCGGCGTGTCGCGCCGCATGGAAATCGCCGCCCCCTTGGCGATGGCGGTCTCGATTTTGCAAACCCCAAAGGGTAGCGGCATGAGCCTGGCGGCGGGTGTCAGCGACATGTGGGTCAACCGCCGGCACCAGGTGCTCTGGACCCCGGGCTTCGCCGTAGCCGCCAAGTACCGCGCCGCACACACCGCTGCGCTCTTTGCCGCCGTCGACTGGATGTGGCTCCCCACCGATTGGCAGCTCCATCAAAGCCCCACCTATCTGCGCGGCGCCGTGTCGCTGATGGTGGAGATGGGCCCCTATCTCACCTGGACCTTTGGCGTGGCCTACCAGCGCATGGTCACCGAGGGCGATCTCCCCGAAGCCCTTCATCGCTCGGGACTGGCGGGCAACGCACGGGTCTCTCTCTTCTCGGTGCGGGCCACCTCTTTCGAGGAGCTGCCCATTTTGGCGGCGCGCCTCACCGCACACCTCGACGTCATTTTTTCGTACCGCCTCGACATCGACACCGACACCGACACGCTCGACCAGCGCTTCTTGGCCGGCATCCGCCTGCACCCCAAAGCCCCCCGCTAACGACAAAAGTTGCCCAAAATCACCTTGCAGGTCGCAATCTGCGCATTTGATACTTATGAATGTGAAAACGCCGTTACCGTCTGTTTGGCGGCGAAACCCGGCAGCGCCCGCCCCAAAGCCCGCGGCGCCCCAGAGCAAAGGAGTTCCAGATGAAGAAATTGTTGATTATCGGTGGCGTGGCCGCTGGCGCGACAGCCGCTGCCCGTGCGCGTCGCCTCAACGCAGAGGTCGAAATCGATCTGTTGGAATCCGGTGAAGACGTCTCCTTCGCCAACTGCGGGCTCCCCTATTACTTGGGTGGGGAAGTCGCCCACCGCTCGTCCCTCATCCTGTCGAGCCCCGAGATATTTCAAGAGCAATACCGCGTCACCGTGCACACGCAAACCGAGGCCATCGCCATCGACCGCGCAAACAAAATTGTGACCGCCGTCAACCGCGCCACGGGCGGCGAAAAAACATTCGCCTACGACAAGCTCATCCTGGCCCAGGGAGGCAAGCCCATCGTCCCGCCGCTGCCCGGCGTGGATCGCGATAATGTCTTTCAACTCTGGACCCTGGCCGACATGGACCGCATCGATCGCTTCTTGGCCGACAAACAGCCCAAGTCCGCCGTGGTGGTGGGCGCCGGTTTCATCGGCCTCGAAATGGTGGAAGCCCTGCTCCGCCGCGGTCTCCAGGTGAGCATTGTCGAGCAGGCCATGCAGGTCATGCCCACCCTCGAAGGCGAAATCGCGGGCTTTCTCATCGAGGAGCTCATGTCCTACGGCGTCGAACTAAAACTGGGGCGCTCCCTGCTGGCCATCCAAGACGAAGGGGCCGTGCTCGACGATGGCACGCTCTTGCCCGCCGACTTCGTGCTGCTCTCCGTGGGCGTCAAACCCACACTGCAACTGGCCCAAGCCGCTGGCCTCACCGTGGGCGAAACCGGTGGACTGGCCGTCGACGAACACCTGCGCACCAGCGACCCCGACATCTACGCCGCCGGAGACATGGCCGAAATCACCAGCCGCATCTGCGGCAAAAAAATGCGGGTGCCACTGGCGGGTCCGGCCAATCGTCAGGGCCGCATCGCCGCCGAAAATGCCTTGGGCGGCCAGGTGGTGTACCGCGGCAGCGCCCTCTCCTCCATCGTGAAAATCTTCAGCGCCGTCGCGGGCTCCACCGGGCTCAACCTCTCCCAGGCCAAGGCCAGCGGCTTCGACGCCGACGCCGTGGTCATCCACAAGGCCAGCCACACCGCCTACTTCCCCGGTGCCGAACCCGTCACCTTGCAACTGGTCTACGAAAAAGAAAGCGGACGAATCTTGGGCGCCCAATCCGCCGGTCGGGTGGGCATCGACAAGCAGCTCGACGTCATCGCCACCGCCATCGCCGCCGGCATGACCCTGGACGAACTGGGCGAGCTCGACTTCGCCTACGCGCCGCCCTTCAACAGCCCCAACGGCCCCGTGCACATGGCCGCCTTCGCCGCCGAAAACCACCGCACGGGCTTCAGCCCCACCGTCCTCGCCCGCGACCTGGAGCGCCTGGTGCGCGGCCAAAACAACCTGCGCCTCTTCGATTTGCGCGACCCCATCTCCTTCGGCAACCGCCACTTAGAGGGCAGCCAAAACATCAGCCAACCCGCCCTGCGCGACAACATGGCGCGCCTCGACAAAGGCACCACCATCGTCCTCATCAGCGACGATGGCCAAAAGGGACACGTGGTGCTGCGCATGCTCGTGGGTGCGGGCTTTCAACGCGTCTTCAACCTCGCCGGTGGCTATCGCTCCTTAGAACGGCAGGCCCGCGCCTATCCCTTTGCACACCTGCGGGTGGGCCTCGGCCCCATCGTGCAAAAATCGGCCGTCGACACCGAGGGCGAGAGCGCGCAAGAGAAGCCCTGCGAAGAGCCCAGCGCACGCACCAAACCCTCCGGCGTCATCATCATCGATGTGCGAACGCCCATGGAGTTTGAGATGGGCGCCGTGCCCGACGCGCTCAACGTGCCCCTCGACGAGCTGCCCTTGCGCGCCAAAGAGGTAATCGGCGACGACCTGGGCCGCGAAGTCATCCTCTACTGCGCCTCTGGGGCACGCTCTGCCTACGGCGTGCGCGTTCTGCAACAACTCGGCTACACCGACGTCACCAACGGCGGCGGCCTGCACGCCATGATGTCCCGCGTCTCCTCTTTTTCGCTGATGTAAATTTTTCCCGGCACGACCGACAGGATTCGAACCTGTGACCCCCGGTTTAGGAAACCGGTGCTCTATCCGGCTGAGCTACGGTCGCTCGATGAGGGGGATGATGTAACCGAGGCACTGGGCAACCGCAAGGCGATTTTTCGCCCCGGATGCGCCAGAGGTCGCGCCCCAAGCCCACAACCGCAATGCCCTTTGCTAAGGGAAAAACAGCGCCGCTAGGGCTCCAGGGCATGGCTGATCACTTCCTCCATGCGCGAGACATAAATCAATTGAATGTCGCTCAAGATCTCTTCGGGGATGTCCGGCTCATCCTTGCGGTTGCGGTCGGGCAAGATCACGGTGCGAATGCCAGCGCGGTGGGCTGCCAGCACTTTTTCCTTGATGCCCCCCACCGGCAACACCAGACCGCGCAATGTAATTTCGCCGGTCATGGCCATGTCCGCGCGCACATTGCGCCCCGAGAACAGCGACACCAGCGCTGTCAACATCCCCACGCCCGCGCTGGGGCCGTCCTTGGGCACGCTGCCCGCCGGCACGTGTAGGTGGATGTCCTGGGTCTCTTCAAAGCCCACGGCCAGGCCAAAGTCTTCGGCGTTGGCCCGCGCATAGGACAGCGCGGTTTGCGTGGACTCTTTCATGACGTCGCCCAGTTGGCCGGTCATGGCGAGCTTGCCCGAACCCTTCATTTTGGTGGCTTCGATGAAAATGATTTCGCCGCCCATGGGGGTCCAGGCCAGGCCCGTGGCCACACCGGGCACCGAGCAGCGATCCGCCATCTCCGGCAAAAACTTCACCGGCCCCAGCACGCTCTGCACAAAGTCGTCGTCCGCGACGAACTTCGTCGTTTCGCCGCCCGCCACGCGCACCGCCACCGCTCGGCACACCGCGGCGATCTCGCGCTCCAAATTGCGCACCCCCGCCTCGCGCGTGTAGGAATCGATGAGGCGCAAGATGCCCTCATCGGTAAACGAGAGCTCGCCGTTGTTCAGCCCGTGCTCGGCGATCTGCTTGGGGATGGTGAAGTGCAGCGCGATTTGCCGCTTTTCGTCGCGGGTATAACCGGGGATTTGAATGACCTCCATGCGATCGAGCAAGGGCGACGGAATGGTCGAGAGCGTGTTGGCCGTGCCGATGAACATCACGCGCGACAAATCGTAGGTAACCTCGAGATAGTGATCGGAGAAGGAGTTGTTTTGCTCGGGGTCGAGCACCTCGAGCAGCGCCGAGGCGGGATCGCCGCGGAAATCCGAGCTGAGCTTGTCCAACTCGTCGAGCATGAAGAGCGGGTTGACGGTGCCGGCCTTTTTCATGCCCTGGATCACGCGTCCCGGCAGGGCGCCGACATAGGTGCGGCGGTGGCCCCGAATCTCGGCTTCGTCCCGCACCCCGCCCAGCGACATGCGCACAAATTCGCGGCCGATGGCGCGGGCGATGGACTTGCCCAAAGAGGTTTTGCCCACCCCCGGCGGCCCCACTAGGCACAGGATGCTGCCTTTTTTGTCGGGATTGAGCTTCAGCACCGCGATTTGCTCGAGGATGCGCTTTTTCACCTTGGTCAAATCGAAGTGATCGGCATCGAGAGTTTCGCGCACCGCCGCAATGTCGAGCTTGTCCTCGGTGGCCTCCTGCCAAGGAACCTCCAGCAACCAGTCGAGATAAGTGCGCGTCACCGTGTACTCCGATGAGGCGCTCTGCATATGCCGCAGACGCCCCAACTGTTTGAGGGCCATCTTTTCGGCGTCGGGAGACATGCCGCTCTCGGTGATCCGGGTCTTCAACTCCTCGATTTCATCCTCAATGTCCTCGCCCTCCCCCAACTCTTCGCGGATGGCCTTCATCTGCTGGCGCAAAAAATACTCGCGCTGCGAACGGCCCATCTCCTCCTGCACCGCCGTGGAGATGTCCTTTTTGATCTTCAGCACCTCCAGTTGCTTGGTGAGCATGCGCAGGCCGAGGCGAATGCGGGCGTGCACATCCAGCGCTTCGATGATCGCCTGTTTTTCGCTCACCTCCGCATTGAGATTCGAAGCCACGAGGTCGGCGAGTTGCCCCGGAATGGAGACGTGCTCCAGGACATTGGAAGCCTCCTTGGGCAGGTTGGGCATCTGGCCGAGCAGTTGGCGCGCTGCCTCCCGCAGGTTGTTGGTCAGGGCCTCCAACTCCAGGGTGTTTTCGGTTTGGTCGGGCAGGCGCTGAATGCGCGCCGAGAGCACCGGTTCGGTTTCGACGGGCTCGAGGATGCGAAAGCGCTCAATGCCCTGCAAGACCACCGAGTAATTGTTTTCGCCCAGTCGCACCAACTTCAGCACGCGGGCCAAGGTGCCCATGGCGTACAAATCGTCCCAGGAGGGGTCTTCGACATCGGCGGAGCGCTGGCTGAGCACGGCGATGAGCTGCTCGTCGGTTTTTTGGACGCGCTCCACGGCCTCGATGGACTTGGCGCGACCGACGTTGATCGGCACCACCGACGCGGGGAACATCACTGAATTGCGGAGCGGCAAAATGGGAATGATCATAATAAAAAACACCTTTCAAGTGAGCCCGAACCCCGTAAGGGGCATCGTGCCGCTAACGTAAATCCAACCCCTGGCACTGTCAAACAAAGCGCCGGGCGAACCGAAGAAATGGCAAGGGGCAATCGTGCAGAGAACAAAAGAAGGCGCGCCTAAGCACCATGCACGGAGCGCTAGGGATGCGCTTTGTTGTAGGCCTGAATGAGCCTGTCGGTGAGATCGAGATGGGCCGGGGCCCACACCACGGCGCCCACAGAGCGGTCGTAAATCATCGTGTAGCCATCGGACTTCCCGATCTGGGCGAGGATTTTTTCCATTTTGATCAGAATGTCTTGGGTGGCCTTCATCTCTTTTTGCGCCAGCTCTTGCTGAAACTGTCCATAGGTTTGCTGCAGCTCCATCACGGCCTTTTGGTAGGCTTCCATCTGCTTGCCCAGGGCCTCTTGGCTGAGAATATTTTGCTGCTGTTTGATCTTCTCCTGCATGGCCAAAATGGACTTTTCTTTGTCTTCGATTTGCTTTTGCAGCTTGTCCTTCTCTTTTTGCAGCTTTTGCATGGCCTTTTTGCCCTGATTGGTTTCGTTTAACGCGCGGCGCAAATCCACGTAGGCAATTTTGACTTGTTGGGCTGAGGCTTTGTACGCAACAGACATTACCAAAAAAGAAGTCAACACCAGCAGCATCGTTTTTTGCATTGTTCTCATATTATGTACCGTCTCCTTTTGAGCGCGCGCATAGGTGGTGCGGCGGTCGAATCGTTCTCGCATTAGACATGGCTCCCTATCAGAATATTTAAATTTAAACACCAAATAAGCAGCGCGATAACCAGAACCCGCCAGCCCGAATGAAATTCCCGCAGCGGAAAATTCTCTGTCATAACATGCCATTGCCCGATATATTATGTCCGTCATGCCATGGGGATAAGCGCACAGCCGATCCGATGGACGGCCCCCATGCAACGCAAAGGAGCGAAACATGAAAAAATACGGCGCGGAGTTTCTGGGAACATTTTGGTTGGTGTTGGGCGGCTGCGGCAGTGCAGTTCTCGCGGCGGCATTTCCCGAATTGGGCATCGGCCTTCTGGGGGTGGCGCTGGCCTTCGGCCTGACGGTGCTCACCATGGCCTATGCCATCGGACACATCTCCGGCTGCCATCTCAACCCGGCGGTGTCCGTGGGGCTGTGGGTCGGCGGGCGCTTCTCGGCCAAAGAATTGCTGCCCTACATCGTGGCCCAGGTGCTGGGGGGCATTGTCGCCGGCGGCGTACTGTTTCTCATCGCCAGCGGAAAATCTGGCTTTGACGTCACCCAGGGCTTTGCCACCAACGGCTACGGCGATCACTCCCCGGGCAAATACGCGATGACCGCGGCCCTGCTCACCGAAGTGGTCATGACCATGATGTTTATATTGGTCATCATGGGCGCCACCGACAAGCGCGCCCCACAAGGTCTGGCCCCCATCGCCATTGGATTGTGCCTCACCCTCATCCACCTGATCAGCATCCCGGTCACCAACACCTCGGTAAACCCCGCGCGCAGCACCGGCGTGGCCATCTTCGAAGGTGGTCTGGCCATGTCGCAGCTCTGGCTCTTCTGGGTAGCCCCCATCGTCGGCGCCGCCCTGGGCGCTTTGGCCTATCGCCTCATCGGCTGCGAAAAAGAAAAAACCACCGAAGAAAAATCCCCCGCCTAATCCAGCCTCCCCACACACTATTTTATTTGCTGTCAGTCGACACTGACGTCTGCCCCATGGCGCCGCGCCGGGCGTTTGGGGCGCAGCAAGACGTGCTCCAGCAACAAGACGGCTAAGGTGCCGATGACAAAACCATTGCCGGCGATGGGCACCAGCAGGGGCGGGAAGGCCGCCACCACCGCTTGGGGCAAAAAGGACACCAGCACGCTGAGCATGACGGGAATGCTGATCACGAGGGCGTCGGGAAAGCCGAAGGTGCGCTCGCCCAGGGCCACCAGGAAGCCCGTGGCGAGTTGCAGGCTCATGATGTAGAGCAGGACCGCGCCGATGACCACTGGGGGCACCATCCAGAACAGGGCGATGAGGGACGGCGAAAAGGCCATGAGCACGAGGCACAGCGCCGCGGGCAAGAAGCTCAGGCGCGAGGCATTGCCGTTGGCGGAGATGATGCCAGCGCTCAGCGAGAAGTTGACCACGCCGACGACGCCGAGGAAACCCGCCAGCACATTGGCGAGTCCGGTCACCGTCATGCCGCGCGTGAGGCGTTGCGCCATGGCCGGGGGTTGCAGGAGCTTGCCCAGCGACTCGATGGAGCCCAGGTCGTTGACCGCCAGCGCGATGAAGCAAATGAGAAACGAGAGGATGAGGCCCAGGTCCCAGTGCAGGGGCGCGGTGACATCGCGAAAGAGCGACGCAAAGAGCGGTTGGTCAGCGGGTGCGGCGGACGGCGCCGTGTCGGGCAGCAGCCAAAAGCACAGCGCGCTTCCCAGGGCCAGGGCCCACAGCAGCAGCGTGGCGCGCCAGGCCCCTCTGAGCAGGCGATCGCCAGCCACCATGGCCACGAGAAGCCCCAGGGCAAAGAGCAGGTGTCGCACCGCGTCGCGGGGCTCCGGGGCGTCCACGACGAGCGCGAGCACCGTCGGCGTAATGGCGATGGCGATGAGCATGAGGATGGTGGCCACCACCCGGTAGGTGAAGAGCCGGGCCACGTAGCGGAAGAGTCCCGTGGCGCAGAGCAGTGCCAGGAGCGCGCCGCCTATCATGATGCTGCTGTACAAGGCGGCGGTGTCGCGAGCGCCCGAAGCGAGGATGCCCACCAGCAAAATCGCCGCGGGGCCAATCACCAGGGGCAGGCGGTGTCCCACAAAGAGCTGGGCCAGCAAGGCCATGCCCGTCGCGAAGAAGAGCTTTTGCATGTAGAGGAACTGGTCGGCGGGAGCGGTGAAATGCAGGGCGGCCAGCACCTTGCCCATGACGATGGTAGAGACCCCGACCACGGCCAGCCATTGGAGTCCGAAGAGCAGCAGGGTGCCCAAAGGCGGGCGGTCGTCGATGTCGTAGCGAATCAATGGCGGTGTCATATCGTGTGGCCTGTCATGGATAGGGGTTGGTGTCATCAGGGCGCAAGAATTCGTTGGGCCGCATCCACCACGCCATGAGCTGTAACAGTTCCGCACACCCAAACACAACCAAACGAGCAATAGTGCGTTTCTTCAAGATAACACCTCAATGCAGCGACAATGCGCCGGGGTTTGGAAATGAAAGCGGCACTTCTGAGAGAACAAAGGGAGGCAATGCACAATTTGGGTCCAAGACTTTTTGTTTATGCCCATCCGCAGAAAAAGCTGTTCTTATGGCGAGCTTTAAATAGCGACGCAGAAGCATCAAAGGCGGAAAATAGTCCCGGCTGCGATACCAATACAGCATGTCCTGATTGCCTTTGGCACTATTACAACTACGGCATGCCCAAACGATATTGTCTGCATCATCAGGCCCGCCCTTGGATTTGGGGACTAAGTGATCCATAGACAAACGTTGATCGCTGCCGCAGTAAACACAGGCCCGGGGTTGCACCAACTTGAAGCGTTCATCATCCAACAAAGAGCCGATTTTCATCGTATTCGTCCGCAGACCTTTAAAGAGTTTTGCGCGAATGATGTAGTCGATACGGGCGTATTGGGTACGGCCTTGTTCAACCGCAGCATGCGCCATTGCTAGGTTGGCATAACTCCAAAACAACAGGTCTCCAACCGTGACATCCTCATGGGCAATTCCCGGTATTTTTTCGACAAGCTTCATGCTGTTTTCAATGCCACCGACAAACCGCCATTTTAAACTAATGAAATGCTGACATTTGTTTGGGCATTTTCTGCATCCTTTCTGAAAGAAAAAAGCAAATTACGCACCGCATGAAGCGAGCGCTTCACCCTGTCACGAGCGAAAACAGTCGCTGATTCACAAGCAGAATAGCAAAGATGTTTCGGAATGCCCAAAGGCGAAAATGCGAGCCGTTCGGCGATCAGAAGAAGTTGCCGAAGGTGAATTCGAACATGAAGTTGTCTTCGCCGGGATAGGTGTTGGTGGGAAAGCCCCACTCGAAGCGCAGGGGACCCATGGGCGAAAACCACCGGACGCCAAAGCCCGTCGAGGTGCGCAGGTACAGCGGATTCGAATTGCACGGATCGGTGAACTTGTTGATGCCGCGACCACTGCCCGCCTGGCACCAGGAATCCTCGAGGTTGAACGAATTGCCCGCGTCGAAAAACAACACCCCTTTGAGGCCCACCATCTCGACGATGGGAAACTCGATTTCGGTGTTGAACGTCACGCGCAGGTTGCCGCCGATGCTGATCCCATAGGCCATGGGCTCGGCGTTGGGGTCGAAGGTGCGCGGAATCGAGAGCTTGGGCCCCAAGGACCACGGGTAAAACCCGCGCACGTCCATGATGCCGCCGGAGCGATAGCGCTGTGGCAAGGCCAGCCCCTCCGAAGTGTTGGAGTGGATGTAGCCGAAGTTGCCGTTGATGCGAAACACCAGCTTCCAAAACATGGGGATGTACCACTTGGTGGAGAGGGTGTAGCGCGTAAAGTCGAATTGAGAGCCGAGGTACCTGCTCGCCCATTCCACCGAAACCGCATTGTACGAACCCCGGGTGGGAAAGAGGCGATTGTTGCGGCGATCGAAGGCCAGCATGCCCGTGAGGCTGGAGGTCCATCCCTCTTTAAAGAGATACGCCAGGGGCAAGTCGTTGAAGTCGCGGCTGATGCGCTGACCGCCGATGAGCAGGCCAGTGTCGGCGCCGGTGTTCACCCGGTCGTATTGCAGGTTGTAGGTCAAGTAGAGCCGCAGATCGCGGTGGAATAGCGAGTGTCCCAGTGTGATGGAGCCGCCGCTGGCTTCCTTGGTGTAGTCGACCTGGGCCAGCGTGGTGTTGAACAGGCGAAACGCAAAGGTCCAATCGGTGTCGAGGAAGTTCGGCTCCCAGAAATCGAAGGTGAACAACTGGCGCATGCTGGAGAGCTGCGCCTGCAGCGAGACGGACTGACCGTGCCCCAAGAAGTTTTGCTCGGTAATTTGGGCCTGGGCGATGAAGTTTTCGATGGTGCTGAACCCCAACCCCACCTGGAATTGTCCCGTGTGTTTTTCGGCCACGTGCACCATGACCGTGACGCGATCGGGTTCGCTGCCCGCCACCGTGCTGACGTTAACCGACTCGAAGAACCCTAGCTGCGTGATGCGCGCCTCGGAGATTTCCAGCGCGGTCTGGCTGAAGCGCTCGCCCTCATTCATGGCCATCTGCCGGCGAATCACCCGGTCGCGCGTCTTGGTATTGCCGCCGATTTCGATGCGCTCAAAGTGCACCATGGGCCCGCGGGTCACCTCGAGCACCAAGTCGACAATTTTGTTTTGCTGGTTGGTCAGGGTTTTTAAATCGACGTTGGCGTGGGCGTATCCTTGGTCTTGGTAGTGGCGCGTGATGCGCTGGATGTCTTCCATGACAGAGGTGCGTGAAAAATACTCGCCGCGCTTGGTGTACACCATGGAACGCACCTTTCGCCGCCCGCCGAGCAACGACACCGGGCTGCCGTCCGGGGCGTGCTCCACCACGTTGATGCGGCCCACCTTGTAGCGCGGTCCCTCCACCAACGGGACGGACAAAAAGATGTATCGCTTGTCAGACGTCACCTCTACGCGCGGGGCGCCCACTTGAATGTCGATGTAGCCGCGATCCCAGTACAGGGCCTGAATCATCGTCAGGTCGCGATCGAAGAGCTCGTGATTGAAGGTGCCCGAGTCGGTCAAGAACGAAAGAGGCCCCGAGGTGCGCGTGGCCATGTAGCGGTTGATTTCGGCGCCGGAGATCGCCTCGTTGCCCACAAAGGTAATTTTGCGCACCGTAACCTTGGCGTTCTCGACAATCTCAAAGGTGACGTCAAAGGCGTTTTCAATGTCGGCGGGGTCGAGGCGAAACGAGATGTCCGCCAAAAAAAGTCCCTTCTCGGCGTACATGTTGCGGATGATTTGCACATTGCGGTGAAGGGCCGGAGTATCCAAGGGCGCGTTGGACTCTAAATCGAGCTTCTCGCGGATGTCGTCCTCTTTGATTTTGTCGTTTCCCTCGATGAGGATTTCGTTGATGGCCGGTTTTTCGACCACGGCAAAGGTCAACACGACCTCGCCATCCTCGCGGGCGGACAAATGCACCTGAATGTCGCTGAAAAAACCGAGCCCGTGCAATGCGGTGACGTCGCGACTGAGGCGCGCCGGATTAAAGGGCGTGCCGATTTTCATGCCCATATTGGCGCGGATGTCGTCGCTGCCCACGCGGCGGTTTCCCGTCACTTCGATTTGTGCGATGCGCGCGCCGGTGTGCTGTTCGCCAATGGCCAACACATCGTCGTAACGCGGCGGTTGGGCAGCGTCGGGTTCGGTTTCAAATGTCAGCCAATTGGATGCGGGGGCCTGGGCGCGGAGTTGGGGGGGGAAAAATAACGCGGCACACGACATGACAACGAGCAACGAAAATTGAAATGTGCGGCATAAGTCGGGCATCGTGTTTCCTCAAAACCAACATTCGCCGATAAGCGCGTAAGAACGCCAGCGCAACGAATTTCCGGCTGCGGCTTTGTACGTCGGCACAGGCGAACTCGTCAACCTTGTATCAGAGAGGTTCGGTAGATAGTTGGCGCAAGACAGGGCGAATGTAGCGATGACAACATCACAGCATGGTCAGCAGGTGCGCCTTGATGCTTTCCTTGCTCTCCTCGTCGGGACAATAGTGCAAGGAGCGCTCCCAGGTTTCGATGGCCTTGAAGCGGAATCCGGCTTTCTCGTAGAGGAGTGCGAGGTTTTTCATGGCGGGGAAAAAATCAGGGGCCAGTTCCAACGTGCTTTCGAGCTCGCGAATGGCCTGGTAGTTCAGATTTTTTTTACCGAGCAGCAGCGCCAGATTGTAGTGGAGGTTGTGGGCCAGCGGATCGATTTGGATGCCGCTGCGCAGCAGCTCAATGGCCTTGTCAATGTCACCGCTGCGGTAGGCTGCCACACTGGCCGCCTGGATTTTTTGGGTTTGCTCGGAGAGATCGGGTTTCTCTTCGGGCTGCTGCCCACCCGAGTCCACGCGCGCAAATTGCTTCTCGATTTTTTCAAGCAGGTCGGCCAGCTTGAAGGGCTTTTCGATGAAGTCGTCGACGCCATAGGAATCTTTGAGGTCTTGGGCATAGCGCCAGCCGCGATAAATGGCCGAAATCATGATAACGGGGATGTGGCCATACTTCTTGGAGCCCTTGATTTTCTTACAAATGTCGAAACCGTGAACCTCCGGAAGCATGGCGTCCAAAATGATCATGTCGGGTTGTTCTTTTTGCACCAGGGCAATGGCTTCGAGGCCGCGCCCCGCCGAAACGACTTTGTATCCCTTTTCGGTGAGCACACGCGAAATCAGCAGGCGGATGTCGTCTTCGTCGTCGACGACCAAAATTTTTCGCTGTGTTTCGGCGACATCATCAAAAGCAAAATCGTCGATGTCCATCTCCGGGATGGGCTCCAACTGCAACGCGCTGTCCATCCCAAAATCCAACTCGACGCTGTAGGGATCGCTGCCCGTTACTGCAGAAGGACCCGGCGGCTTCGGCGGAGGCGGACCAGGTGGAGAAGCGCCCGCGCCACGGGAGGGAGAAAATCCCTTGCCCGTGTAGGTGGCTTCGCCGCGAGATTTCATCTCGTACACCACGTCGATGAGCCGCACCAGTTGCGGGTGAGCCGCCACGTGGGGAAACACCTTTTTGCCGGAGACGAACTCTATTTCATCAATGACGCGCTGCTCGTCCGGCACCGCCATGGCGAGATGAATCGTGTCGCCGGTTACCACAAACGGCAAAATGACGTGCCGCACGGCGATTTCCTGGGGCAAAATGGACAAATCGGACAACTGGATCTGGATTTCGTCCAGGTTCACAGCAGGGACACCGCTTTTTTCGCTCAATGCTTTCAGCAATCGGTTGTCTTCGCTCACATCACTCTCCAATGCCTGAGAAGCCAATTCGTCCTTGGGAAGGCGTTTGCGCGTTAACTGTATTTTGCCCAGTTGTGTCTTGTGGTTATCGCTCATCCATCACTTCATCTGCCGGATGTTTCACCGTTTCTGCGGCGGTCTATTTTCATTGGGGAACACGATACTATAACCCAATCGACCTGTCGACTGACAAGCGCAGCCCGCACGCGGTGCCTTCGGCATTTAGGTACCGGAGAACGGGGAGTCCGGCGGCCGCGAGACCCCCAGAATTTTGTTGAGCAAAAACTGCACGCGCTTTTGGCGAAATGGCGATGGAAAGGCAAACTTCAACCCCAGGCCGGTCTGACCACTTTGCGGTCGTGTCCAGGTGACGTGCCCGCCGAACAACTCCGGAGGCAATTCATCGGAGGCGTACAGTTCGAGTTCGACAAAATCGCCGACCTGCAGCGATGCCTCGGAGACCAGCGCCATGCCACCGCGGCTGATGTCGCGGGTTTCGGCCGGAATGCGCCGGCCATTGTGCAACAGGACCACGCGCAGGGTGACGGGCACGCGTCGCTCAGCCTTGCGGGCCAACGGGATGGCGCCGCTGCAGTGGGCCAGCAAAAACGCCACTTTGTCTTGTACGTCGAGGTCGAATTCGATGCCGATACCGGGCGGCAATGCGGTCTTCCACTTGGCCCGGGGGCGAATCCAGCGAATGCGGGCGCTCAGCTCAATGCCATCGGGAATGGTGGGCAGCAACACGCGCAGCCGAATGGATTCGTATAGCGTGAACGCTTCCTCGGTGGGGACAAAGAGCCCACCGCCGTCGAAATCAGAGAGATAGGCAGAGAGAAAGTCCTCGTTGGCGGCATATGTCAAAACGATGTTTCTCATAACCCAATGCCACGCAGCAAATCACTACATGCCGCTCACAAACAGGAAGGCGTCGTCATCGACCTCGAGCTCAAGGCGCTTATCTGCGGTGCGGTTGTGCCAGCGGGACTTGCCATCCACTTCGTATTGAAAGCTCATCGTATAGGTGACCTCGACGCCGATGAGCCCGTTGCGCTCGTAAATATCGCGGTACTTGAATTCGTAGCGCATGGCCTTAATGGCGGTAAAGCGCTTGTGGAGGATCTCTTCGAGGCCGTCGCGGTCGTAGTCGTCATCGCCGCTGGGGGTGCCCGCGTTGTCGAAATAGCGCGGCGAAGCCATCGAGATGAGCAGGCCGATGTTGAGGTCTTCCACGGCGTGCCGATAGCGCTCGCAAAATTCGATAACAGAGCGATTGAAGCGGTTGTCGGGTACTTCAGTGTTGGGGATCATTTGCTTTTGGCAAGCCGCCGCTGACAAAACAACGGCAATGGCGAGACAAAGCGGTGCGAGATTCTTCATGCGCTATCCTTTGGGTGACAATGGGGCCGTGGTGACAAAACGCAACCGAGGCAAAAAATAATCCAAATGAACCAAATTCGATACCTTAAAAGAAAAACAGTTTCAACAAGCTGTGGGCGCGCGGCTCCCCCATAACGGCGGTACAACCCGCATTCCAGGCACGGTGTGAAACGCGAAAGGGATGCGCGTAGTGCTGCGTGGTGAGCCGTCCTTCGGCGTCGAAGGCGTGTATCCGAGCGCGGGCGCGAAGGGTGTGGGTCCAACGATGGCACACCCGCGGACCGACTGCCGCGTCGCCGTCGGTGAAGTCCCACAACAAAGGGGTGTCCGAAGCCGCGGCGGTGCCCAAGAGGCAGTGAGCGGAGATGGCCGAATCCAGGGCATGAGGCGATGCCGGCGCCACCGTCACCGATTGTGCATCGGCGCCATCGGACAGCGAGGCGCGCACGTATGTATCGCCCGGTGGCCAATCCGCGCGAAAGACGAGCAGGCGGGCGTTGTGCACAGAGCAAGCGGCGGTGCAACGCGCAAACGTCGCGTTCACCAGGGGCAACGAGGTGTTGTCCGCGCGGTACAACCGCACGCCCTCTGGGCCGGCGATGGCCAATTCGACATTCCCCTGCCAGGTACGGGTGCCCGAATTGCGAATGCGAAAACGCACGGAATTACGGTGACCATCCTGAGCAGCATCCTGTGCGACGAAAGACAGGGGCGTCTCGGCGGCTTCACACGCGCCGACGCACAGTGCTTGGGGACGCGAAAAGCGAAACCCCGGCCCTTGTAGCTCGATGTCGTAGCGACCTGCGGGCGTCCAGGGGCTGAGGCGCAGCCACACTGTGTATTGGTGCAGGCCATCCAACGGGCGGATGCGCACGATGCGCGCGGCGTAGGCGAGGTGAGCGGAGGTGCCGGGCATCGCCATATGAGCGGAGCGGCGCAGGGTCGCGGACCACCCCAGCCACGTAGTGTCGGACTGCACGCCCGGTGGCGGTGTCAACGGGGAGCGCGTGCGCAGGGTTAGCTGCACCATGGCGCCGGTAGAGGTGGCCACGGGGACGGCAATGGGCGCGTGCATCGTCGGCGCGAGGATATCGCTTTGCCAGCCGGCTTGGGCCCAGGATGCGCAGAGCGCGATGGGCACCAACAGGGTCCAGGCAAGCAAGCGAGGTGCGCGCAACATGGTTTGGAACTAAGGCGCGGCGCTGGAAGCAGCGTTGGCCTTGGCCTTGGCACCATCATCATTGATGGCCGTGGTGGCCGTGGTGGGAGCGGCAGCGCTTTTGTCGGTGCGACGAATCGATAGGACGCGGCTATCGAAGGTGCGCTCGTCATGACGCGCGATGATTTGTACCTGGTTCATGCCCGCCTTTAAGGGGAGCTCCGCGGAGAACGCCAGTGTGGTTGCGTTGGATTCGGCCAGTTGATAGAGCACCTTCTCGCTGTTTACAAAGACGAGCACGTCGCGCACACCCGCGATGTGATGGGCCACACCGGAGATGCGAATGCGCTCGCTGGACACCGCGTTGGGCACTGCGGCATCGATGCGGATATCCGGCAGCATCGACAACACCGGCACGTGTTGCTGTTGCGCCTTGCCGCCGGGCACCACCCGTTTTTCGCTCACCCACGCGGTGCGGCCCTTGCCCAGCACAACGCGAAAGAAGTCGCCCATGCGCTTGTCCACTGCAAAGGCGGCGCCTGGAGCGGCCTTGGCCACGCGGCGACCGTGGGCGTCCGGGGTTTCGAAGAGCCAAACGTCTTGCTCGCCGGAGATGGTTACCGTACCGCTGGCAGCCTCGGGCGCAGGCTTGAGAGCGCTAATGGGCAGGACCAATTCCTGATCGAGCAGGGCAATATTGAGCAGGGTTTTAAACGGCACCCACTCCTCGACGACGAAGCGCACATTGTTTTGGGCGTGAGGGAACTCCGGGTGCACGCGAAACGAGAAGGTGCCCTGCGCAGATTTCCCCGGGGCCAGGACGCCGATATCGAAATGCCCGTGTTCCACATCAATGCCCGCGTTGGCGCTGAGGTTGGCCGCGCTGGCAAAGGTAGGGCCCGCCCCGTCGTTGCGGACGATGACGTGCATGCGAAAGGTCTCCGCGGGCTCGAGGTGGCCGTTGCCGTTGCCCAGATCTTCGAGATACCAGGCGTAGGAGAGCACGGGTGGTGTGCGCTCCTGCACGCGCACGTCGATGGAGACCGGGGCCGGGGCGATGCCCTCGTCGCTTTCGAAGTGCACCGTCACGGGATCGACGCGGGTGCTGGTCAACGGAAACACCGTGATGGGCGCCTCCCACTTTTGGCTGGCCCCCGGCGCGATGCGGCCAAAGGCCAGGTCGATTTCGGAGAGCAGCGGGTTGTCGCTCTTGGTTTTGCCGCGCAGCCGATGCACCGCTGTTGTGCCGCGATTGGTCACGGTAACGCGGAGGCGAAAGTCTTGGCGCGCATCCGATTGTCCCACCACGGCGATTTCGGCCTGCAGGTCGGCGGAAGGCGTTGTTGTCGCAGCGGCGTCCTGCGGGGCATTGGCGGATGTCCAGTTGATCCCGATGCGGCGAAAGGCGTTCTGCAAATCTTTGTCGTGAGCCGCGATGCGCGACGCAATAAGGCGCTGGGCATCGATGAGCAACTCCGCCGTGGTGGCGCCCTGGGTCATGGTGATGAGCTCTCGGGCAAACTCCACTTCATAACGGCTGCGAAAGGTGGCGCGTTCATCGCCTTCTAATGTGCACTTGCGGGCCTCGGCCAATTCCAGGCGACGCTCCTTTTCGGGAATGAGATAGGGCAGCTCATGCGATGTTTGGCGGCTGACGCGCTGGGTGGCCAGGGGGCTTGGGCTCGTGAGATGAGCGGCGAGGGTTTCCTCGGAATAGCTGCGCTCGCGCGGTGAGATCTGCAGCGCATCGCGGTTGACGGCATAGGACGACAAGCGGATGTCCGGCGCGACGCCCACGGCTTGAATCGAGATGTCGCCGGGGGTCAAGTATTGCTGCACCGTCAGGCGCAAGGCCCCCTCGCCAGGCAACGGCATGATCGTTTGCACCGAACCCTTGCCAAAAGAGCGCTCCCCCACCAGCAGCGCACGTCCGTGGTTGCGCACTGCCCCGGCCACAATTTCAGCGGCTGAAGCCGAGTAGGTATCGATGAGCACCACCAGGGGATAGGCGGGTTCCGTATCGGCGAATTTGGCGTTGCTCACCTCGCGATCTTCTCGCTGTCGTCCCGCCGTGGTCACAATGGTGCCGCTGGAGACAAAGAGATCGGCGATGTCGATGGCCGCGTTGAGCAAACCGCCGGGATTGCTGCGCAGGTCTAGAATCAGTCCCTTCATGTTTTGCTTGTGCAGGGCGCGCAGCGCGTCGCGCATCTCCTCGGCGCTACTGGGCTGAAATCCCACCAATTCCACATAGCCGACTTGCCCCGCGAGCATGCGCCACTTCACGCTGTCGATGGGGATGGTCTGGCGGATGATGGGCACATCGCGTTGGCTGCCGTCGGGGCGTTTGATGCGCACATTGACCGTGGTACCGCGCTTTCCCCGCAGCCGTTTGGCCGCGGCATCGGTGGTAATGTTCACCGTGGAGTCGCCGTCGATTTGAATGATTTTGTCACCGGTCTTAAGCCCCGCATGGAACGCTGGCGTGTTGTTGAAGACCTCCACCACCGTGAGTTCACCGCTGCAGGGAGCGCGTTTGTCGGTGGTGATGCGGATGCCGATGCCCTCGAATTCTCCCTGGGTGTTCATCTGCATTTCATTCCACAGCTCGGGCAACATGGCGTTGGTATGCGGATCGAGCGTGGAGAGCATGCCATTGGTGGCGGCGTACTCAATGCTGCGATAGTCGGGCTGATCGGCGGTGGGCAAGTGTTCGCGGATGAAGGCAAAAATTTGCTGGAAAGCACGGGAGAGGCTCCAGGGACTTTTGATTTGGTCGGCTGACAGGGTGATGCGCCCCTGCAACAGATGCAGCGTTACCGCTTTTTTGTCCTGAGACCAGGAGACCTGCAGCTCGGCGACGTTTTTCACCAGGGCGTCGAGACCGCCGCGGAACATGGCCCCGGGATCCATGCGCGCTGGGTCGTAATACTGCTCCATCACCGCCAACAGGGTGCGGTTCATCACTTGCGCAGCGACAATGTTGTGCTCGTGACCTTCGGAAACGGGATCGGGTACCGCCGCCCGCAGGGATGAAACGCCAAACAGCACCAGTGCAAAATGTAAACATAGAAAACCGAAACGTTTTGAGGGCAGATTCATCGGATACAAGACCTTTCGTCCGCTAACACGCGCCGGGACTTTGCCACCTTAAAAAACTCTGTCAGTGTGAACACAACGCCCCTTGACGTCAACTCAAACTCCCCATAGATCAACGGCTGCTTTCACCGCAAACCGGCGAGGATGGCGGAACTAGGCAGACGCGCTGGATTTAGGTTCCAGTACCTTTGGTGTGGGGGTTCGATTCCCCCTCCTCGCACCGCATAAGCACCCATCGATTTACTTGATTCAAATGGCTTGGTTCGAAATCTCAATCGCAGTTCAGGCAGGCAAATTCGCCCTCGGTGGGTGAGCCGCCAAAGCGTTGGTAGGTATAGGATTCGAGATCGAGCAAAAAGCCGGTGGGTGAGTTACGGGTGCAGCAGTTATTACAGTCGTTGTCGGAGCACATATCGTATACCCAGGCGTCGATTTGCTGAGCGCCCTGGCGAATGCGCAACAGCTTTCCGCTATACTGCTGCCAGTCCTTAGAGTGCACGGCGACGATGTTGTTGGCCTGCACCCAACTCTCGGGTTTTTGCGTGGTGGGCCAACAGGAGAAATAGCCGGCATAGAGGCAACCGCTATAGTTGATGCACTCTTCGCTTCCCGGCTCAGGATAGGATGTGTAGTGGGTGATGTTGGC